>OKDF01000123.1_pt1 | contig 49094 bp, 40 predicted proteins | sample 1613721 | NCBI WGS metagenome assembly OKDF01 (sample SAMN04436873, study PRJEB24849) | human gut metagenome | biome: human gut; feature: NICU; material: stool | host: Homo sapiens | place: USA: Saint Louis, MO | collected 2011-09-21
CGAACAGAAACATAATATTTCGTTTATACCGTTTTTCTTTTTCATTACATATAAATTTGCCTTGTGAGAGGACGCTGATATCTGCCCTTCACAACCTATAAAAGCACCACAAAATCTGCGACACTACGTCACCTAAACTCCGGTTTACATTAATTTACGGAACAATGCTTTTAAGTCCTCTACACTTGCATCTTTTGGATTACCTGGTGCGCATGCATCTGCATGTGCAGACTCAGCAAGGAAATCTAAATCTTCTTCTTTCAAAGCTTCCAGTTTTGTTGGAATACCAACATCAATAGATAATTTCTGTACAGCATCTACTGCTGCTTTGCGGTACTCTTCCACAGACATATCATCCACACCTTTTACTCCCATTGCACGGGCAATCTCACGATATTTTTCACCTGTGCAATCTGCGTTATACTCCATAACAATTGGAAGCATCATCGCACATGCAACTCCGTGTGGTGTATCATAAACTGCACCCAAAGTATGCGCCATGGAATGAGCAATTCCAAGTCCTACATTTGAGAATCCCATTCCTGCAATATACTGTCCAAGTGCCATGCCTTCACGGCCTTCTTTTTCATTGGCAACTGCACTTCTTAACGATCTGGAAATGATTTCAATGGCTTTTAAGTGGAACATATCTGTCATTTCCCATGCAGCTTTTGTTGTATATCCTTCAATGGCATGTGTCAAAGCATCCATACCGGTAGATGCTGTTAATCCCTTAGGCATGGAAGACATCATATCTGGATCAACAATTGCAATGATCGGCATATCATGTGGATCTACGCAGACAAATTTTCTCTTTCTCTCAACATCTGTAATAACATAGTTGATTGTAACTTCTGCTGCTGTACCTGCTGTTGTTGGTACTGCGATGATCGGTACACAAGGTTTCTTTGTAGGAGCAACGCCTTCGAGACTTCTTACATCTTCAAACTCCGGATTTGCAATGATAATTCCGATTGCTTTGGAAGTATCCATGGAAGATCCACCGCCAATTGCGATAAGATAATCTGCACCGGATTTTTTGAATGCCTCTACACCATGCTGTACGTTTTCAATGGTTGGGTTTGCTTTGATGTCAGAATAAATTTCATAAGCAAGACCATTTTTATCAAGAACATCTGTCACTTTCTTTGTCACACCAAATTTGATCAGATCTGGATCGGAACATACAAAAGCTTTTTTGAAATCATGTGCCTTTGCTTCATTTGCGATTTCTTCAATCGCACCTGCTCCGTGATAAGATGTTTCGTTTAACATAATTCTGTTTGCCATAATAACTCTTCTCCTTTTTTCAATCTGTTGTTAATAAGTTTTCGAAAACTGAAATCCATTAACATACATACCCTTTTCCCCTTGTATGTTATTTTTTTCACATTTTCTACTTCCTATTGTAGCAAAAGAATTTAGAAAAGATAAGTTACAAACATCTAAAAATGTAACAACTTTTCCTCAAACGAAAACTCCGTCACGCTGCAATTTTGCACTCCGAATGCCGCATACTCCTCATTTGTCATGTCCTTAAAATATGACTGCACCACCCGTGCAATTCCATTGTGCGCCACCAGTATGTAGGTCTTATCCTGCTGCTCCTTTAGCTCATCCAGCAGATTATAAATGCGCTGTGCCAGTTCAAACATGGATTCTCCATTGCCATAGCGGTTCAAAAAATCTTTCTTTGCCTTTAAAAATTCCGGCGCATTGCGCGGTGAAGTCCCCTCCCACACGCCAAAATTCTGCTCGATCAGTCTCGGTTCCATATGTGCCGGGATTCCTGTCATTTCGCTGATATGTTTTGCAGTGTCTGCCGCCCGAAGCAGTGGAGAATATAAAATTTCATCTGCCTTGATTCCCTCTGCCACAATCTTTTTCCCGGTTTCCACCGCCTGTTCATGACCTCTCTTCGTGAGCGGAATATCTGTTCTTCCGCAAATTTTGTCTGCTACATTCCATTCGCTTTCGCCATGTCGTACAAAATACAATTTACTCATTTTTCTGCTCCTGATATTATTCCATACTCTTATCCCAGCTCTGCAAACTGCGCCATATAAAGCTTATAATAAGCTCCTTTTTTCTCCATCAGTTCCGCCGGGCTTCCCTGCTCTAAAATGCCGCCCTTGTCAATCACAAAAATACGGTCTGCATTCTGGATGGTCGACAGACGGTGTGCAATGACAAAACTCGTTCTTCCGGCAAGCAGCGCCTCGATCCCTCTCTGCACTAAAATCTCGGTGTGCGTGTCAATGCTTGAAGTTGCCTCATCTAAGATCAGGATTTTTGGCATGGAAACCATTGTTCTTGCAAATGCGATCAGCTGGCGCTGTCCGATGGAAAGTCCTGCTCCGTGCTCTTTCAGTTCAGTGTCATAGCCTTTTTCCATTTTCATGATAAAATCATGTGCGTTGACAGCCTTCGCTGCTGCGATCACCTCTTCGTCGGTGGCATCCAGTTTTCCATATAAAATGTTGTCCTTCACTGTTCCGTGGAAAATGAAATTATCCTGTGTCATGACGCCCATCTGTCTGCGCAGACTGTTCATAGACACTTTCGTCAGGTCATATCCGTCAATTAAGATTTTTCCCTGCTCAATATCATAAAAACGGCTGATCAGATTGACGATCGTTGTTTTTCCTGCGCCCGTCGGTCCGACAAGTGCGATCGTCTCACCCGGCTTCACGACAAAATTGACATCCTCTAACACCTTCGTCTCCGCCGGTGTTCCCCGGTCATAGGTGAATCCAACATGCGAAAATGTCACTTCACCTTTCACTTCCGGCAGTTCTTCTACATCTTTTGCATCCGTGATGTCCGGTTCGGTATCCAGAATATCAAAGATCCTCTCTGCCGCTGTCAGGTTTGTGACCAGATTGTTGTAAAAGTTACTCAGATTCATGATTGGGTTCCAGAACATATTAATATAGCTTCCGAACGCCACTAAAAGTCCGACGGATACTTTTTCAAATCCAAGGAAACGGATACCGACCAGATATAGCATCATCGCTCCGATGCCCCAGCAGAAGTCAATGACCGGTCCGAACATATCTGCAAAAATGACTGCATCCACAAATGCATTGCGGTGTTCATCCGTCAGGTTCTCAAAAATTTCTTTTGTCTCGTCCTCCGCACCAAAACTCTGCACTACATTCATCCCTGCAATGTCCTCATGCACGTAGGCATTTAGGTTGGATGATTTTTTACGGTAAATCTGCCATCTCTTATGAGATATTTTCTGCACCAGAAAAATACCGGCGATCATGATTGGGATCGTGCTTAAGGATGCCAGTGCCAGACGCCAGTCTTTTACCATCATGATCACGACAACACCGATGACGGTGATAAATTCCGGGATCAGAGTCGTGACCATATTCGTCAGGACATCTTTCAGTGAATTGACATCTCCGATGATTCTTGCAAGAATTTTTCCGGTCGGTCTGCTGTCAAAAAACGAGAAAGATAACGTCTGGATATGCTCGTATAAATCCTGTCGGATCTTTAATAATATTTTATTGGAAATCACGGACATACTGTACATTCTTACTTTTACGAGAATGATAAAAAGAACGTTCAGTGTGAGCGCAAAAATTCCAAGTGCGATCAGTCCTTTAAAATCTGACTGCGCTATGTAATGATCAATCGCCTCTTCGATCAGCAATGGGTTTACCAGTGAGATTCCTACGGTAATCCCCATACAGATCAAAACGCCGGCAATCGCTAATTTATAATCTAACAAATAGGAAAGCAGCCGGCTTAAAATTTTCTTTTTGTCGGTGTTTTCCATATATTCGTCTTCACGAAATGAATTGACTGCCATAGTAGCCTCCTTCTGTGTTATATTCAAATGAAATCGTATTTCCAGCGAAGCTATGCCTTCGCTATGAGTATCATTTTATATGTCTGTTTCCTGCTTCTGCATGACACCCTTTTTAGGATGCCAGATATCCGCCGTACTGTGCCATATAAGTGTCATAATACAGTCCCTTCTTTGCAAGAAGCTCCTCATGTGTGCCGCGCTCTGCGATCCTGCCATCCTGCAGATAAATGATCTCATCTGCGTGGCAGACCGCTGAAATGCGGTGTGCAATGATGATTTTCGTCGTGTCTTTCAGACTGTTTAATGTCTTCTGGATCTCATGCTCGGTCTCCATATCAAGAGCTGAAGTGGAATCGTCCATGACAAGAATCGGGCTGTGTTTTGACAATGCGCGTGCAATACTGATCCGCTGTTTCTGTCCACCGGAAAGTCCTACACCGCGCTCACCGATAACGGTCTCATACTGTTCATCCATTTTTTCAATAAAACTGCTTGCCTGCGCACTCGCTGCGGCACTCTTTATCTCGTCAATCTGCATCGTGCTGCGGTTACCCATTTTAATATTTTCTTCAATGGTATCCGAGAACAGGAACACATCCTGTAAAACAACGGCAACGCTTCTTCTAAGCTGTCTTAAAGATATTTTTCTGATATCCACACCATCGAGTCTGACGGATCCTTCCGTTGTGTCATAAAAACGATGCAGCATGTTGATGATCGATGATTTTCCGGAACCTGTCGCCCCCATAATTCCGAGCGTCTTTCCCTCATTTACCGAAAAACTGATGTCTGATAAAATCTGTTTTCCATCCAGCTTGAAGGAAACATGATCAAACTCAACATTTCCGCTGACATGATCTAACGTTACAACATTCCGGCTATCCTCAATTTCCGGTTTCACCTCATATATCTTTTTGATTTTTTTATATGATGCGACTGCGGAAGACAGGTCGTTTGTCAGCCATCCCATCATTTCCATTGGCCAGGTACAGTTCCTGCTGTATTCCACATATGCGACCAGCGCACCTAATGACATATTTCCATTCATCACAGAAATTCCTCCAAGAATGGTAATTGCCACCGGAAGCACTTTTCCGACAAACTGAAACAGCGGATAATACCGCACCAGCACTTTGGACTGTGAGATGTTCAGATTGTAATAGCGTTCATTGTGGGACAAAAATTTTTTGATCTCATAATCTTCCCTTGCAAATGCTTTTACCGTGCGCACACCTGCCAGATTTTCCTCTGCAACAGTGGTCAGCACCGCGTTTTCCTCGCTGATATCCTCATAAACTTTATCCAATTTACGCTCCATGATAATTGCCACCACAGCGCAGCAGAGCATGACTGTAACCGGCAGAAATGCCATTTTCCAATTCAGGGAAAACATGCAGTATAAAACAAATACCACATGAATCGTCACCTCGATCAGCAACATTCCCACATAACCTAATGCATTCTGGATTTTATCCACATCATCTTTGACTCTCGCCATCAGTTCTCCTGTATTGGTATCGTCAAAATACCGCATGGACAAGGTCTGAATGTGGTTAAATAAATCTTTCCGCATCTCTGCCCCGATTTTCGAGGACAGGAAATCAAATGTAAACTCCTTACAATAACCAAAAATGCTTCGTCCGATTCCAACGAGCACGATTCCGGTCAACAGCTTCGTCAGAATCTCCATCTGCCCGCCTAAAATAACGTCATCCACAATCTTCTGTGTGATCTTCGGATATAACATATCTAACGCAATGGCAGTGACCATGCTTGCAACGGCAAACACATAACCATACCAGTAACGCCCGATATAACTGCTTAACTTTCTCATAATACCTCCTTGTTTTTTCGAAGAAAAAATGCGACTGCCCATGCAGGAGCAATGCCCAGCAAGTTGTGCCGTATTTATCCTCCCTTGTTTTGCGAATCCCCGGTAAACAAAAACGCTCCGCAGTATCTTCACCACGAAGCGCATTTATCCGCTGATCTGTCTTAAAACATAAAAAGTCCGTGGCGAATTACACCACGGACATATCTCTCATTCCCATAGCAGTGAACTGCTGCTTAAAAAAGTTTACCGAGGTAATTCTTACTATGATTTTGTAATGTTGTGTTATTTGTTGTAAACTGAATCATATCCTTACCTCTCTTTCTTCTTATTTTGCATCTGTAAACGCCACCAAATGTGCCGCTATGATTCTCATGCAATTTAGCTTACTAACTTAGTAAATCATAAAGTTTTTAAATTGTCAACACAATTAACACAAAATCTCCAGATATTTCCAACATATTTTTTCAGATGCTGTCAATAATAGAATTAGGACAAACAACAGCGGCTTGCTTCTGATTTATCAGAAAAATTGACGTTGCTGCACTCCTAAAATAACACAAGGGAAAAATATGGAGGTGAAACCATGAGCGGATCTAATTCAGGTTCTAACACCAGTAAAATGGCTGTACCACAGGCAAAAGAGGCCATGAATCGTTTCAAACAGGAAGTTGCAAGTGAAATTGGAGTACCTTTAAAAGAAGGTTACAATGGTGACTTAACTTCTGCACAGGCTGGAAGCATTGGTGGTGAAATGGTCAAAAAAATGATCATGAAGCAGGAAGAACAGATGAAAAACTAGCCATTAGGAAAAAGCCACTGCACATCTTAGGCATCTTCCCAAGATCTGCGGTGGCTTTTTTGTGCATCATTATGTAAATCTGAAAACAATAGAATGCACGCTCTACGAACATTCTATTGTCATGAATTATTTATTGCAAAACCCTTTTTGCATATTCTGTATCAGGATTATACTTCTTCAAAATTGCGATAGACAATTCCTTTTTTCACATGCTCTACGACTTCCTCATCAAAATCTGTCAGGCAATCCACGATTGCTAATCCAAAATCGATTGCGGTTCCCATTCCACGGCTTGTGATAATGTTTCCGTCCACAACAACTGCATCCTCACTCGTGATCGCACCGGTCAGTTTTTCCTCAAATCCCGGATGGCAGGTCGCATGTCTTCCTTCCAACAATCCTGCTGCCCCTAAAACACTCGGTGCTGCACAGATTGCTGCAACAATTTTTCCCTCTCCTGCAAACTTTTTAATCACTTTATTGACCATGTCGCTTGCTCCAAGATTCAATGTTCCAGGCATTCCTCCCGGAAGAACAATTGCATCAAATCCGTCAAAATCAACTTCTGATGCAAGTGCGTCTGTCAAAAATGTGACATTATGGGAACTGGTCACTTCTTTTTTATCTGTGATAGAAATGGTTGTCATCTCTAACTTTGCCCTGCGCACAATATCAACAACTGTCAGTCCCTCAATCTCTTCACATCCGTCTGCCATAAAAATACCAACTTTTTTCATGCCGTTTATCCTCCATTTTGTCTGTGTCAAAACTATCTTTTTCGCAGAAAATAGTCTTCTGCTGCCAAACAACAGAACGTTATTTCTGCGATTTCTAAACATAATCTGTCCTCATTTATTATAAAAGGATGCTCTCTCCACGTCAATATCACTTACGCATTGCAAAATGCAGACAATTAGCCTATGATAACTACAGTATCACTGAAACTTATGATAACGAAAGGAACTCTTCATGGAAATCGAACGCAAATACTTAATTGACCGGCTCCCGGAAAATTTGGAACAATACGAATGTAAACACATTGAACAGGGTTATCTGAATACAGATCCCGTTGTCCGCATCCGAAAATCAAATGACAAATATACATTGACTTACAAAGGTGCGGGACTGATGTGCCGCGAGGAATATAATCTTCCGTTAAACGCAGAAGCGTTTGCCCACTTAAAAGAAAAAATTGATGGAATACTCATCCAAAAGCGCAGATACCTGATTCCACTTACCGATAAGCTGACCATTGAACTTGATGTCTTTGAAGGGGAACTTGCGCCTTTACAGCTTGCCGAAGTAGAATTTGAGACAAAAGAAGAGGCAGAACATTTCGTCCCGCCTGCATGGTTTGGGGAGGATGTCACATTTTCTTCCAAATATCATAACAGTACGCTCAGCAAACACTAGGCGCACTGTTTTTCTAAATGCTTTTTTCATGACTTTGTAACGACACTGTACTGCCTCTTTCATCTCAGACGGTTACTCTCGTACCGCTGTCTCGTTCGAAGGCACATCTTCAACTGATCATAGCGATCGTCAATGTCACCTTCCGGGATCACAACATCCAATGCAACCGCCAGCGTATTGATTATCTGGTCATCGATCTCATCCCGCAGTGCAACCAGAATATTATAGCGCTCATCAAAGTCTTCGGAATCCAGAAATTCCAGAACCTTTGGATTGATACCGCCCTCGTATTCACTCTGCACACTTGTTTCCTTTTGCGCTTCTGCCGGCACATCCGAGGATAACTCAACCCGCTCAAACCGGTATTTCTGTGCCACATCCGGATATTTTTCGTGGTCGACTTCACTCATAAACATTTCCAATGGTCTTGCATACACACCAAAATCTCCGTAAAGTGCCTGATAAATGACAAGCTGCTCGCCAGTCTCCGAATGCTTTGCCACCGCAATGATCTGATATAATTTATTTTTGAAATGCCGGTAAAATTCTCCGCTTTTTGGTAATTGCCGCACGCTGTTTTCCTCTTTTCTGCCACAAATTATGTAAACTGCTTTTTTCAATGAACTGCATGATCAGAAATCTATAAATTATTTCCAAATTCCTGATAGCTGTTCAACATATCCACGCCTTCTGCAATAAAATCCCTGTCAAATTCCAGATTACCACTGTAGCCCATGATCATGAGATCGTTCAATTTCTGCATGATATCACAGTCCTCATCAAAACCTGCTCCAATCTGCTGTCCGACAGGCTGTATCCCCTGCATTGCAACTTTTCCACTCGGTGTCAGTATCGGTGTATCTGCCGCTCCTCTTGCAGCCGCATGCTGCATTCTGTCTGCCTCTTTTAATAGATCCTCATCATTTTCCTGCACATTCTGTTTTGCACGGCTTAAAATATCCTGATTTTTCTGTGGACGTGACTGCGCCGTTCCTCTATTCGTCTGTGACCAAGGATTTTGCACCGGACGTCCGGACGGCTGTGGTCTGTATGGCTGTGCCTGTCGATTTGACTGTGCCCCTCTGTACGGCTGTGCCTGACGGCTTGACTGTCCTGCACTATAGTTCTGTGGCTGACGGTTCATCTGCCCGGCTCCATAAACTTGTTGGCGGTTATTCTTTACCGGTTTTCCATTTATATAGGTAGTATTGTTTCGATTTGCTCCCTGATTCTGTGCCTTTACCTTTGACACGATCACTGCGATCACGATAATAATAAATATCAGTTCAAACATATTTCACCCTTCTCCCTCTGCGCTGCAATATTTCGTTGCTCCTATCAAATATTATAATAGTTTCTGTTTTCTTTCACAAGTCTTGATTTTATATGTAATGAAAAAGAAAAACGGTACAGACAAATATGATATTCCTGTTCGCCGGACATTCCGATAAGCCTCTAAAGAGTCTTATCTCCATGGCTCACAAAGGAAATCATATTTGTCTGTACCGTTTTTCTTTCATTTACGTTATGGATGACTTGTGAGAGGACGCTTATACATGCCCGGTCAACGTTATGAATTGCACCACAAGATCTGCAATTTACGTTATGGAACTCACGGTTATCTTTGGGTTCTGCCGCTCGTAACATGGATTGACGGATTTTCAGATTGAATTTCTATGGAGTGTATGTTCAAAATATTGCAGTTTCATAACTTATGAGATAATGAATGTAAAATGGACGAATATTGTTTTCGTTTTGCGTTATGGAGATGAAACTCTCCATTTGTGGAAGCCTCTGCTGAACACAAATGATCAGAGAGGTTCATCGCAATGTTTAACGCAACGAAACACAATATTCGTCCATTTCACATTCATGTTTTCATAAACATGTCAGACTGCAATATTTTGTTCATAACCTAAATTATAAAATTCAATCTAAAAATCCGCACCACCTGCAATCGGCAGTTCCTAAGTAAAATTCCAATCTTGAAAAAAGGTATTGACAACAAAGTACCATAGTGCTATGGTTAATTACATAAGTAATGAACCACATAACAAACAAAAAACAAGAGGACAGATAAGCGCATTTGAAAAGCTGTCAGCAACAGAATAATTTCTGGAAAGAAAGGAGTATATCATGCATGAATGAGATTTTGACGCAGGAGAAATCCATATATCTGCAGATCGCAGAGATGATCGAGACAGATATTTTAAGGGATATTCTTCTGGAAGAGGAACGCGTGCCGAGCACGAATGAACTGGCGAAGCTATATGCCATTAATCCGGCGACAGCAGCCAAAGGAGTGAATATTTTGGTGGATGAAGGTGTTCTGTATAAGAAAAGAGGGATTGGAATGTTTGTGTCAGCAGGTGCGAAAGAGGCAATCTTAAGCCGGAGAAAGAATGAATTTTATGATAACTATGTAAAAAAACTGTTAGAGGAAGCAGCGAGCATCGGACTTGGAAAAGAAGAAGTCATTCAGTTGATACAATCCGGCAATGAAGCGTAAGGAGCTGTCCGGATGGAAAACAGTGATACCGGAAGCATGGAATCATGCAAATAAGAGGAATGATACAGGAAAATGTATTTTAAAGTTGTGAAAAGAAAGGCAGGAAGATGATTCATGGAATCAATCGTATGTAATGGTATAGGTAAAATTTATGGAAAAAAACAGGTGTTAAAGAATATCAATCTCACATTGGAGAAAGGAAAGATTTATGGACTGATTGGAAGAAACGGTGCCGGAAAGACGACATTGTTATCCATTATGTCCGCACAAAATCCGGCATCCGAAGGAACTGTGACATGGAATGGTGAAAATGTATGGGAGAACCGCAAGGCGTTAGATCACATTTGCTTTTCCAGAGAGTTGTCCATCAATCTCTATGGAAGCGGCGTGAGCGGCATGAAAGTAAAAGATTATCTGAAAACTGCTTCCTATTACTATCCAGACTGGGATCAGGCACTTGCGGAGGAACTGATCAAAAAATTTGAACTGAATACAAAACAGCGTATCAATAAAATGTCCAAAGGTATGCTGTCCATGGTGACGATCATCGTGGCGCTTGCAAGCAAAGCCGATTTTACTTTTATGGATGAACCGGTGGCAGGTCTTGATGTTGTAATGCGTGATTATTTTTACCATAAACTGATGGAGGAATATACCGAGACCGGACGGACCTTTGTTATTTCCACACATATTATCGAGGAAGCAACGGATCTGATGGAAGAAGTGATCATGATCAAAAATGGAGAGATGCTGCTGAAAGAAAATACACAGGAACTTTTGGAGAGAAGCTACCATGTAAGTGGTCTTGCAGAAGTTGTGGATCAGGCAACCGAAGGCTATGAGAGACATCATGAAGAGAAGATGGGAAGAAGCAAGAGTGTGACGATCCTTTTGAAGGAAGGACAGAAGCTGCCGGAAGGCTATGATGTGACCATTCAGCCACTCAATCTGGAAAAATTGTTTGTATCCCTTTGCGGAATGGAGGAGTAGACATGGCAGAGAGCAGGATTATTAAGAGAAATGTTCTATTCTGGGGAAAATCAGGATTGCAGCTGACCGGCATGATGTTGATTTTTATGGTTGTATATGGATTCCTATTTAATATGGGAAGCGGCAGTATATTCGGGGATTTCTGGAAAACAGCTTATTTTTATGGCGGGATCATAAGCGTTCTATTTGCGCTGATCGGACCAGTTTCCTATGTGGGAGCATATCTGCCGCTGACATTGTCTTTTGGCTCCGGAAGAAGGGAAGTAGTCTTTGGCGCACAGATTTTCTGCATAGCTTATGGAGTGAGTTCCTATATCATTATGGTACTGGCAGGCATTATGAGCAGTGGAAAATTAGATGGAAAGCTGGATGTTTTGATAGCAGTTCTGTTTATATTTATGACAGCGGTCGGACAGCTTGTCTCGGTTGCGCAGATGCATTTCGGGATAAAAGGAATGATCATAGGAATCGTCATTGTGGTATTATGCATGGTCGGCGGATTTGTGACAGGAATTGGATTCATAGATGAGATCATGGTATGGATCAACGGAATGAAGACAAATGTAGTATGGATATTACTTGCGATAGGAGCGATTGCCAGCATTGCGTTGTATGCAGTCAGTGTCACGGTGCTTTTCCGTGAAATGAGATATTACGAAGTGAAAGCATAAGTTGGGAGGCGGAAAGAATGAACAGTTTTTTAATTCAGTGTAAGGTGCGGAAAGCAGAGCTTTTGCAGTTTCTTGGGATTACTGCTGTGGGATACTTGATCGGTCTGATCGTTGTATTTATCGTGATGAATGTGGCAAAAGAGAATACCTGTGCAACAGCCGGAACCATGCTGGCGGTCATCGCCTTTGCTTTTATACATTTATTTGGGATAACTCTTTCTTTTATGGGGGATTTTAACATGGCAATTTCCCTGGGTGCGACCAGAAAAAGCTTTGTCTCAGGCTATGTACTTTTTAATCTGTTGGAGATCGCAGTGCTGGAACTTGAGATCGTTGTGTTTGGTGTAGTTGAGAAGTTTTTGCTGGAAAATGCATTTCCACAGGCGGTTATGGAAATTGACCTGACAAACTTTTTTACATGGAACTATCTGTCAGGTGTCCTGGTCGTATTTACAGCAGTGGAAATGTTTTTCGGCGCAGTTATTTTAAGATATGGCATGAAAGTGTTATGGATTTTATGGGCGGTCTGGATGATAATCTGTCTGGTTCCCATGAATATTGCAAAGAATGAAAAGCTTTCCGGTGAACTTGCGAAATTAGGGCTGTTTCTGGGTGGAAAATTCACGCCACAGGGAATTGTGGCTCTGGTGATTGCCTTAACAATTGTGATAGCAGTCATTACCTGGAACATTCTTCGGAAACAGCGAGTGACAGCATAAATATTATGTGATAAGATAAAACCATGTGGGTGAAAAATACCTGCATGGTTTTTGTTATGACGACCACTAATCAGATAACAGGATTACGGAAAAATATAAGGGGATTATGATGAACGATAAGTTAGAACAGTTACAGAAATATTTAGAGAAAATGGAACAGTTCAACCATGTGAACACATTATTGTATTGGGATATGAGAACCAACACTCCAAAGGAAGGATTTGCAGGACACAGCGATGCACTCACTTATTTTTCAACGGAGCAGTTTTCCATGTCGACCTCGGATGAACTGAAAACGTTATTGGATACACTGGCAGAGCCGGAAGAGTTTGAAAAGCTTGACGATAAGTGGAAGTTTGTTGTAAATAAAATGAAAACAGATATGGACAGAAATCGCAGAATTCCAAAAGAATTTTATGAAGGCTTCGTGAAAGCACAGTCGGAATCGGAGAATGCGTGGGAGGAAGCGAAGGAAAAAGCAGACTTTTCTATTTTTGCCCCACATTTGCAGAAAATGATCGATATGACAGCGGAGATGACCGGTTACACAGATCCGGAAAAAGAAGTTTACGACGCACTGTTAGACCAGTATGAAAAAGGAATGGATTCCGCTACGATGGACCGCCTGTTTGAAGATTTAAAAGCAGAGCTGATTCCTCTGGTGCAGAAAGTGCTTGCAGCGAAACAGCCGGATGACAGCAAGTTTCATGCTTCATTTGACAAGAATGCGCAGAAGGAAGTGGAGAAGCTTTTGCTGAGTTATATCGGATTTGACTGGAACAGAGGAACAACCGGGGAATCTACACATCCGTTTACACTGAATTTTTCGTCAAAGGATGTGCGTGTGACCAATCATTTTTATGAACATGATCCGCTCAGTGCGATGTATTCGGCAATCCATGAGGGTGGTCATGCGATTTTTGAGCAGAATGTGAATCCGGATTATGACGGAACGGTAGCGGGAAGCTGCAGTTATATGGGAATCCATGAGAGCCAGTCCCGTTTTTATGAGAACATTCTTGGAAGAAATAAGAATTTCTGGATTCCGGTTTATGCAAAAGTGCAGGAAAAAATGCCACAGCTTCAGGACGTTTCGTTGGATGAATTTTATAAGGAAGTCAATCATGTGAGAAACAGTTTTATCCGCACAGAGGCAGATGAACTGACTTACTGTTTCCATATTATTTTAAGATATGAGATCGAGAAGGCAATTTTCCGCGACCATGTGAAAGTGGAGGAACTTCCGGCACTCTGGAATCAGAAAATGCAGGAATATTTACAGATTACTCCGGCAGATGATGCGGAAGGAATTTTGCAGGATATGCACTGGTCTGACGGTTCTTTTGGTTACTTTCCATCCTATCTGCTTGGCAGTATTTATGACGGCATGTATTTAGATCGTCTTGAGGAAGAACTTGGCTCTGTGGATGCGCTGCTCGCGGAGGGAAGAATCAGTGAGATTACAAAATGGCTGAATGAGAAGATTCATCAGTATGGTTCTACCAGAAGCCCGAAAGAAGTGATCAGATACGTCTGCGGCAAAGAAGTTTCAGCAGAACCGCTGATTCGTTATTTCAAAGAAAAATATACAAAAGTTTATAATCTTGGTTAAAAAAGAAATTTTTGTGGATAATGGATAGAAAAGGAGAAGTATGAAAAAAGGAATTATTTTTGACATGGACGGAACGCTGTGGGACTCGGCAGCGAACGTTGCAGAATCATGGAATCTTGCCATAAAACAGGATGGCTCTGTTGATAAAAAACTGACGGAGCAGGATATTCAGGGGGTTATGGGAAAGACCATGGATGTGATCGCAGACATTCTTTTCCCGGAACTGGAAAAAGAGGCGCGCATGAAATTGTTAGATCAGTGCTGTTCCATGGAAAATGACTACCTGAGAGAGCATGGTGGAGTTTTGTATCCAAAATTGGAGGAGACACTTTCTGCACTGAAAGAAAAGTATCCGCTCTACATCGTGAGCAACTGCCAGAGTGGTTATATAGAGGCATTTTTAGATCATTACGGATTTGGAAAATACTTTGAAGATATAGAGTGTTATGGAAATAATCTGAGACAGAAGGGCGATAATATCAGATTATTAGCAGACCGGAACGGGTTGACAGAGGCAGTGTATGTCGGCGATATCCAGGGGGATTATGATGCCAGCTGCCACGCAGGTGTCGGGTTCATCCACGCAGCATATGGGTTTGGAACAATTGCAGCGGACGTGCCGGAAATCCATACATTTGAGGAACTTACAGAGACAGCAGACCAATATTTTGCTCTGCGGTAAGAAATTATAAGGGTTTATCATATGACAAAATTAGATGAGTTAGTAACACAGATCAACAGAGAACACGTTTATATCCAGACACATAATTTTCCGGATCCGGATGCCATCGCAAGTGCGTTCGGCCTGCAGGAACTGTTAAAGCTTCGCGGGATTCATGCGACGATCTGCTATAAGGGGAAAATCGACCGTTACAGTACTGACAAGCTGAGAGAGATTTTGGACATCAGACTGGTAAATATTGAGAATATTGACAGTGAACTCACGGAGGACGACGAGGTTATCCTGGTAGATGCGCAGAAGGGCAATTCCAACATTATCGATATGACCGGGGATGAGATCATCTGCATCGACCATCATCCGGTTTATGAGAAAACGGAGTACCGGTTTACGGATATCCGGCCGGGTGTCGGGGCTTGCGCATCGATCATAGCACAATATTTTTTTGAAAATGAAATACCGATGGATCAAAGAATTGCAACAGCGCTGACATTTGGAATCCGTATGGATACACAGAAATTGTCGAGAGGCGTATGCAAGATGGATATGGAAATGATCTGGCGCATGTTTGACCTGTGTGATCAGGATATGATTTATCTCTTAGAGAACAGCACACTCTATTTTGAAGATCTGATGGCGTATTCCAAGGCGATCTCAAGCATTGAGGTGTTTGAGAATATCAGTTTTGCAGATACCGGAAGGGATTGCCCGGAGGCTCTGATCGCCAGTGTGTCAGATTTTATGCTTGCATTGGTGGAAGTCTCTTTTTCAGTGGTCTATTCCAGAAAAAAAGAAGGGATCAAAATTTCTGTGCGGAGTGAGCGTCCCACATTAGATGCCGGAAAAATTATAAGCAAGGCGTTAAAAGGCATCGGAAGCGGTGGCGGGCATGCTACGATGGCAGGCGGTTTTGTGCCGTTTGACGGAAATGACCGGGAGGAAGATCTGATGATCCAGAACATCCGCGAAAGATTTATCGATGTGATCAGCAGGACGAAACGAAAGTCATTAAGATAGGTGGAAAATCTTGACTTTTCGGGGAAATCTCTGTATAATCACAGAAGGTTAAAGGCAATGATCCATTCATTGCAAATAGAAAAGACGATGACGAAGACAGTAGTTGTTAAGAGAAAGGCAAAGAGAGCCGGGATTGGTGTGAACCGGTGCGAGTATCTTAGGAATGAACATCACTTCCCAGTCGCAGTCCGAAATGTTTTGACTGAGTAGGCACTGACGTTTTTCCTACGTTACAGGGAACGGGTATATGATTTTTATAAAATCTGTACATTGTAATTAGGTGGTACAACGATCATTTAAGGCTCTCGTCCTATTTACAGGATGAGAGCCTTGTTTAGATTGAGGAGGATTATATGTATAACAAAGTTGAAACAAATATGAACTTCGTTGACAGAGAAAAGCAGACAGAGAAGTTCTGGGAAGATCATGACATCTTCAAAAAATCAATGGAACAGCGCAAACAGGGAGAGACCTACACATTCTATGACGGTCCTCCGACTGCAAATGGAAAACCACATATCGGACACGTATTAACACGTGTTATCAAGGATATGATCCCAAGATACCAGACTATGAAGGGAAAATATGTTCCGCGTAAAGCCGGATGGGATACACACGGACTCCCGGTCGAGTTAGAGGTAGAGAAGATGCTCGGCTTAAACGGAAAAGAGCAGATCGAAGAGTACGGTATGGAACCTTTCATCAAAAAATGTAAGGAATCTGTATGGAAATACAAGGGAATGTGGGAAGATTTCTCAGGAACCGTTGGTTTCTGGGCAGATATGGAAAACCCATATGTCACCTATGATGACAACTTCATCGAGTCCGAATGGTGGGCATTAAAACAGATCTGGGACAAAGGATTGTTATACAAAGGCTTCAAGATCGTTCCTTACTGTCCTCGTTGTGGTACACCACTTTCTTCCCAGGAAGTTGCACAGGGTTATAAGACTGTAAAAGAACGTTCTGCAGTGGTACGTTTCAAAGTTGTCGGAGAGGATGCTTACTTCCTTGCATGGACCACAACTCCGTGGACACTTCCATCCAACGTTGCACTTTGTGTGAACCCAAATGAGACTTACTGCAAAGTAAAAGCTGCAGACGGATACACCTACTACATGGCAGAGGCACTTCTTGACAAAGTGTTAGGAAAGCTTGGAAATGAAGAGGAAGGTGTCAAAGCATACGAAGTATTAGAGACTTACACCGGAAAAGATTTAGAGTACAAAGAATATGAGCCTTTATATGCATGTGCAGCAGAAGTAGCAGCAAAACAGCACAAAAAAGGACATTTTGTTACCTGTGACACTTATGTAACGATGTCTGATGGTACTGGTATCGTTCATATTGCTCCTGCATTCGGTGAAGATGATGCGAATGTCGGACGTAAGTACGATCTTCCGTTTGTACAGTTTGTAAACGGAAAAGGTGAGATGACAGAAGAGACACCTTATGCCGGATTATTTGTAAAGAAAGCCGACCCTGAAGTATTAAAAGATCTGGATGCGCAGGGCAAATTATTTGACGCACCAAAGTTCGAACACGAATATCCACACTGCTGGAGATGTGATACACCGCTTATTTACTATGCAAGAGAGTCATGGTTCATCAAGATGACAGCAGTCAAAGATGACCTGATCCGTAATAATAATACTGTAAACTGGATACCGGAATCCATCGGTAAAGGACGTTTCGGTGACTGGCTTGAGAACATCCAGGACTGGGGAATCTCCCGTAACCGTTACTGGGGAACTCCTTTAAATGTATGGGAATGTGAAGGCTGCGGACATCAGGAGTCTATCGGAAGCCGTGCCGAATTAGCAGAGAGAAGCGGAAACCCGGATGATGCCAAAGTGGAATTACACAGACCGTATATCGACGCTGTGACCTTCAAATGCCCTGACTGTGGCAAGACCATGCACAGAGTGCCGGAAGTGATCGACTGCTGGTTCGACTCAGGAGCAATGCCGTTTGCACAGCACCATTATCCATTTGAAAATGAGGATTTGTTCAAACAGCAGTTCCCGGCTCAGTTCATTTCCGAGGCGGTAGACCAGACACGAGGATGGTTCTATTCCCTGATGGCAGAGTCCACCTTACTGTTTAATAAAGCTCCTTATGAAAACGTTATCGTTTTAGGACATGTACAGGATGAGAACGGACAGAAAATGTCCAAATCCAAAGGAAATGCAGTCGATCCGTTCGATGCATTAGAGACTTACGGAGCAGATGCGATCCGCTGGTATTTCTACATCAACAGCGCTCCATGGCTTCCAAACCGTTTCCATGGAAAAGCAGTGCAGGAGGGACAGCGTAAGTTCTTAAGCACCTTATGGAACACTTATGCATTCTTTGTACTGTATGCAAACATTGACGGATTTGACGCAACAAAATATAAACTGGAATATGATAAATTATCCGTGATGGATAAATGGTTACTGTCCAAATTAAATACCGTGATCGGCGCTGTGGATGATAACCTTGGCAGTTACAAGATCCCGGAAGCTGCAAGAGCACTCGATGAGTTTGTGGACGATATGAGTAACTGGTACGTAAGACGCTCCCGTGAACGTTTCTGGGCAAAAGGAATGGAGCAGGATAAGATCAATGCCTACATGACACTTTACACAGCGTTAGTAGAGATCTGTAAATGTGCAGCACCAATGATCCCGTTCATGACAGAGGAAATCTATCAGAACCTTGTGTGCAGCATTGATAAAAATGCGCCGGAAAGTATTCATTTATGTGACTTCCCAACCGTTAATGAAGCATACATTGACAAAGAGTTAGAGAAAAATATGGATGAGGTATTAAAGATCGTGGTTATGGGCCGTGCATGCCGTAATGCAGCAAACATCAAGAACCGTCAGCCGATCGGAAATATGTTTGTCAAAGCTCCATTTGAACTTTCAGAGTACTTCAAAGAGATCATCGAGGATGAGCTGAATGTAAAGAAAGTTTCCTTTACCGATGATGTAAGTTCCTACACAAGCTATACATTCAAACCACAGCTCCGTACTGTAGGACCAAAATATGGAAAATATTTAGGACAGATCCAGAAAGCTTTAGCGGAACTTGACGGAAACGCTGCTATGGCAGAGTTAAAGGAAAATGGATTTATCACTTTGAAGTCTGTCAGTGATGATGTAAAATTAGCAGAGGAAGATCTGTTAATTACAATGACACAGATGGAAGGTTATGTAACGGAGGGGGACAATACAGTAACCGTTGTCCTTGATACCAACTTAACACCAGAGTTAATTGAAGAAGGATTTGTGCGTGAGATCATCAGCAAGATCCAGACCATGAGAAAAGAAGCAGGATTCGAAGTGATGGATAAGATCATGATCTCTTATCAGGCAGATGACAAAGTGGCTGCCATCTTTGACAAATATGGTGATGCGATCAAAGCAGATGTACTCGGACTTGATGTTGTAGCTGGCAGTGTGGATGGATACGAGAAAGAATGGAATATTAATGGGGAAACCGTTCTTTTAGGTGTAAAAAAAGGAGAGTAAGGAAATGTCTAAAACAGCAGCAGTCTTCAATAAGAAAAAATTTATCAATGATGTAACAGAGACAGTCCGTCATATGTATCGCAAACAGTTAAAAGAAGCAAGCCAGCAGGAGATTTTCCAGGCGGTATCCTACGTCGTAAAAGACGTTGTGATCGATGACTGGCTGGCAACCCAGCAGGCATTTGACGATCAGGATCCAAAGATTGTCTATTATATGTCAATGGAATTTCTGATGGGCCGTGCGCTTGGAAATAACCTGATCAATTTAAAAGCTTACAAAGAAGTGAAAGAAGCTCTGGAAGAAATCGGACTGAATCTTGACGTGATCGAAGATCAGGAGCCGGATCCTGCACTCGGAAACGGTGGTCTTGGACGTCTTGCAGCATGCTTTATGGAATCACTGGCAACACTCGGATACGCAGCTTACGGCTGCGGTATCCGTTACCGTTATGGTATGTTCAAACAGCAGATTTCGGATGGTTTTCAGGTAGAGGTACCGGATAACTGGTTAAAGAATGGCTACCCATTCGAACTTCGCAGACCGGAGTATTCCTACGAGATCAAATTCGGCGGTTATGTCCGTACCGAAGACATGGGAAATGGCAACACCAGATTTATCCATGAAGGCTATCAGTCCGTTATGGCGATCCCATACGATATGCCGATCGTAGGATATGATAATCATATGGTAAATACGCTGATGATCTGGGATGCAGAGCCTAAGGAAGGTTTCCAGTTAGATTCCTTTGATAAAGGAGATTATAACAAAGCGGTAGAGCAGGAAAACCTTGCACGTAACCTGGTGGAAGTCCTTTATCCGAATGACAATCATATTCAGGGAAAAGAACTTCGTTTAAAACAGCAGTATTTCTTCGTATCTGCAAGTTTACAGCGTGCGATCGCAAGATTCAAAAAGCATCATGAGGATATCCATCAGCTGCCTGAGAAAGCAGTATTCCAGATGAATGATACACATCCGACGGTTGCAGTGGCAGAGTTAATGCGTATTTTGCTGGATGAGGAAGGCTTAAGCTGGGAGGATGCGTGGGATATCACAACCCACTGTGTTGCTTATACCAACCATACCATTATGGCTGAGGCTCTTGAAAAATGGCCGATCGAGATTTTCCAGAGACTGCTTCCGCGTGTATATCAGATCGTGGAAGAGATCAACCGCCGTTTTGTTTTACAGATCCAGGAGCAGTATCCGGGCAACAATGATAAAATTGCAAAAATGGCAATTTTATATGATGGTCAGGTAAAAATGGCGCATCTTGCAATCGTTGCAGGTTATTCTGTCAACGGTGTTGCCAGACTGCACACAGAGATTTTGAAAAAAGAGCAGTTAAAAGATTTCTATGAGATGATGCCGCAGAAGTTCAATAACAAAACCAATGGTATCACACAGAGACGTTTCTTAGCACATGCGAACCCGCTTCTGGCTGACTGGGTGACAGCACATGTGGGAGAAGGCTGGATCACAGACCTTTCCCAGATCAGGAAACTTGCGCCTTATGCAGATGATAAAAAAGCACAGCAGGAGTTTCTGGAGATCAAGCACCAGAATAAAGTGCGCCTTGCAAAATATATCAAAGAGCACAATGGAATTGATGTAGATCCGGATTCCATCTTTGATGTGCAGGTGAAACGTCTTCATGAGTACAAACGTCAGCTGTTGAATATCCTTCATGTTATGTATCTCTATAACGAGATCAAAGAGCATCCGGATATGGAATTTGTTCCAAGAACATTCATTTTTGGTGCAAAGGCAGCAGCCGGTTATAAAAATGCAAAACTTACCATTAAACTGATCAACAGCGTTGCAGAAGTGATCAACAATGATAAGAGTATCAATAATAAGATCAAAGTGGTATTTATCGAGGACTACAAAGTTTCCAATGCAGAGTGGATCTTTGCAGCAGCAGATGTCAGCGAGCAGATCTCAACTGCAAGTAAAGAGGCATCCGGTACCGGTAATATGAAGTTCATGTTAAACGGTGCCCTGACACTTGGAACGATGGACGGTGCAAATGTTGAGATGTACGAGGAAGTCGGACCGGATAATATGTTTATTTTCGGTATGAGCTCGGACGAAGTGATCGCGCATGAGCATAACCGTGATTATGATCCGATGCAGATTTTCAACACGGATCAGGATATCCGCAAAGTTCTGACACAGTTAGTGAACGGATTCTACTCACCGAACGACTCCGAACTTTTCCGTGACCTGTACAATTCACTGCTGAATACGCACAGCACACAGTATGCGGATACGTACTTCATTCTTGCAGACTTCCGTTCTTATGCAGAAGCGCAGAAGAAGATCATGGAGTATTACAAGAACAAGAGCGCCTGGGCAAAGAGCGCTATCTTAAACACTGCACATTCCGGCAAGTTCTCATCCGACAGAACGATTCAGGAATATGTGGATGATATCTGGCATTTACCGAAGGTGAAGGTTGATGTGGAATAAAGTGATAAGAAAATAAAATTACAAGAAGGACAGTCCCTGTGAAAAAGGGGCTGTTTTTCTATATTTATGTTATGTCAAAAACAAATTGACAATTTTTTCGATACAAGTTATGGTAATAAGGAAATCTTTTTTATCAAATTGAGGGTGCAAGGTCTGCATAAAAATCCAGTTAAAACTGCAAGTGCAAAAAGCGACGAAACTATTTTCCTGAAATATCAGGTATATAGGAAGGAGCAATTATATATGGGAAAAAAAGTATTGAAAGCAGATACTGTAGTAAAGAATTACTGGCGGAATAACGAACAGTTTGCAGATATTTTTAATGCAGTTTTATTTAATGGAAATAAGGTTATAAAACCGGAAGAATTAGAAGATATGGATACAGAGGAATCTTTGGTATTAGAACACAAGGAGTATATACAGAGTATTGTGGCAGCAAGAGATAACGTTAAAATCAGAAAAAAATCTACCACTTATGATGCTGAATTTGTTATACTTGGATTGGAGGGACAGGAATGTATCCATTATGCAATGCCGTTAAGAGTGATGGGATATGATTATAGTACATACAAAAAGCAGTATGATGACAATGCGGCAAAGCGTAAAAAAGAAAAAGGATTAACAGAAGATGAATATCTGTCGGGAATGAAGAAAACAGATAAATTTATTCCTGTTATTACAATCGTTATCTATTATGGTGAGAAGCCGTGGGATGGAGCAGTATCTTTGCATGGGATGCTAAATATTCCAAAAGCAATGGAAACATTTGTGAATGATTATAAAATACATCTGGTGGAAGCCGGAAAAAATAATCTGGTATTGCATAATGTAAATAATCAGGATTTATTTAATCTGCTTGAAATTCTTTTAAGCAGAAGTGGAAGAACAGATGGAAAAAAAGAAAAAGCAATAGATTATACAAGAAAACATAAGGTAGACAAAGCTGTTATTATGACAGTAGCAGGCACTATGAATGGAAAAATTGATTATAATGAATTGATTGGGGAAGGAGAGAAAGGTATGGTCAGTGTATTTCAGGAAACATGGAATGAAGGAGAGGCAAAAGGTATTATTGAAATGGGGAATGACTTTGGACTTTCCGAGGAGGATATTTTAGCAAGACTTCAAAAAAAGTTGAATGTTTCACTGCAAAAAGCACAGGAATATCTTTACGCATATAGAAAACAGAACGCATAAGATATGCTCTCGGCGGTTTGCCTAACAATATCTTTGCTTCGCGCTATGTTTCTTATATTCCAAATAAAGAGCAGTTCATCGCCTATCATACAGTTACATTTAACGTTACCATTTATGCGATAGATTTGTTATACTTAAGTAGAAATTGCAAAAAAATAGTTTGGAGAGGCAGCTATGGCAGAATTTATAAAATTACCTGTTGGAATTGAAAATTTTGAAAAAATCCGCAGAGATGGTTTTTATTATGTTGATAAAACCGGTCTGATCGAGCAGCTTTTAAATAACTGGGGAGAGGTCAATCTGTTCACGCGTCCACGTCGGTTTGGTAAGACATTGAATATGAGTATGCTCAAATGTTTCTTTGAAATCGGTACAGATCAGTCGCTGTTTGAAGGATTATATATTTCTAAGAATAAGGCTTTATGTGATGCATATATGGGAAAGTATCCGGTCATATCAATCAGTTTAAAAGGGGTAAATGCAGACAGTTACGAAAATGCACGCAGCCTGTTGAAACGGATTGTGATGGAAGAAGCGAAAATGCACCGGATTATCATGAGTGGAAATAGGTTAGATGACATAGACAAGGCAGAATATATGTCACTTGTTACAGGAGATATGGGCGAGGACACACTTGTATACAGTATGAAAACGCTGACTGCATTACTGGAAAAGTATTATGAGAAAAAAGTGATTGTACTCATTGATGAGTATGATGTACCTCTTGCCAAGGCAAACGAGAATGGTTACTATGACCAGATGGTTTTACTTGTCAGAAATTTATTTGAAAACGTGTTAAAGACAAACAGTAGTTTAAAATTTGCAGTTTTAACAGGCTGTCTGCGTGTGGCAAAGGAGAGCATTTTTACAGGACTGAACAATTTTAAGACAAATTCAATCCTTGATGAAGAGTATGATGAGACGTTTGGATTTGTCGATGATGAAGTGAAAGAAATGCTTCATTATTACGGTCAGGATACACACTATGAAACGGTAAAAGAGTGGTATGACGGATACCGCTTTGGAAATGCAGATGTTTATTGCCCGTGGGATGTCATTAATTATTGCGATGCGCACAGAAGGAATCCGATGCTTCCACCGGAGAATTATTGGACTAATACCAGTGGAAACGATGTGCTGAAACATTTTATAGAAAGTGCAGGAGCAGCAAAGGGGCTGGCAAAAACAGACTTAGAGAGACTTGTAAATGGTGAAATCGTAGAAAAAGATATACGTGAGGATCTGACTTATAATGAACTGTATGCATCCATGGATAACCTTTGGAGTACACTTTTCATGGCGGGATATCTTACACATAAAGGCAGAGTTGATACAAAAAGATTCAGACTTGCAGTGCCAAACAGAGAAATCCGGAACATTATCACGGAGCAGGTTCTGGCTTTGTTTAAGCAGAATGTGGAAAAAGACGGACAGCTTCCGTGACACATTCCAAGAAAGATGTGACATGTAAAAATGTTGCATCTTTCTTTTTTATTGTTGCAGTCTGCGGTCAATTGGTTGCAATGTAAAAACGAACATGATAATGTAATAGTAACAGGAAACGGAAGATGCGCAGAAGCGCAAAACAAGGAGGCTAAATCCTCTCCTCACAAGGGTTCGGATTTTGCTTCGCAAAACAAGGAGGATTTTATGATCTGGGAAGATGTATTAGCAAAATTTAAAGAGTTATTCGGGGATGAGGGTGAAATCGGTGTTTATTTTGCACCGGGACGTGTGAACATGATCGGTGAGCATACCGATTACAACGGAGGACACGTTTTCCCTTGTGCACTCACCATTGGTACATATGGTGTTGCAAGAAAAAGAGATGACAAGAAACTTCGTTTCTATTCCATGAATTTTGAGCAGCTCGGTGTGATCGAGTCCTCAGTAGAAGGTTTAAAGCCGGAAAAAGAAGCTGACTGGACGAACTATCCAAAGGGAGTTATGTGGGCGTTTGGCGAGAAGGGAATGAAAGTAGAGCAGGGCATGGATCTTGTTTTATTTGGTAATATTCCAAACGGCTCCGGACTTTCTTCTTCTGCATCAGTTGAAGTTCTGACCGGATATATTTTAAAAGATATGTTTGGATTCGACGTGACAAATCAGGATCTTGCGCTGATCGGACAGTTCTCTGAAAATAAATTCAACGGCGTAAACTGTGGTATCATGGATCAGTTTGCGATTGCAATGGGAAAAGCAGGTCATGCGATTTTCCTTGACACAGCAACTTTAAAATATGAGTATGCACCGATCAAACTGGAAAATGCAAAGATCGTGATCTCCTGCAGCAACAAAAAACGTGGGCTTGGAGATTCCAAATACAATGAGAGAAGAAGTGAGTGTGAGACTGCGCTGGCAGAACTCCAAAAAGTCGTTAAAATTGATTCCCTCGGTGATCTCACAGAGGAACAGTTTGAACAGTACAAAGATGCGATCAAAGATCCTGTCAGGGTAAAACGTGCAAAACATGCTGTCTATGAGAACCAGAGAACCATCAAGGCAGTGGAGGCATTGAAGAATAATGATGTTACTCTGTTTGGCGAGTTGATGAACGCCTCCCATGTTTCCCTTCGTGATGATTACGAAGTAACCGGTATCGAGCTTGACACATTGGTGGAGGAAGCATGGAAAGTAGACGGAGTGATCGGTTCCCGCATGACAGGTGCAGGATTTGGCGGATGTACCGTCAGCATCGTAAAAGATGAGGCAGTCGATTCCTTTATTGAAAAAGTAGGTGCTGCTTACAAAGATAAAATCGGTTACGCTGCTGATTTCTATGTAGTTGAGATCGGTGACGGCCCTGTAAAATTGGATTAATAATTCTTATAGATAATTGCGAAACTCATAAATAAGTAGATTTAAATTGTGAAAAATTGACAAAAGCTTGAGAAGACACTGGGGAGCCGCCGGTTCTTAGAAGTCAGATTCTGTATTTCATTCTGATTTATCAGAATTGAAATACAGGAGATGAGTTCTTAGTACCGTTGCGAGCGACACGTAGCGGAAGCGTGTCTTCGAAAATTTTGTTAATTCTTCACAATTGTTACAACCTAAATCAGAGTTTCGCAATTATCTAAATAATTCTTAAATAAAGAGGATAACACAATGATTCAGGAAAGAATTTTAGAATTGACAGAATATGGTCTTGTGACTGGACTGGTGGAGCCAGAAGACAGGAGATTTACCATTAACCGCCTGTTAGAACTTTTTCATCTGGATGAATTAGAAGATGAAGTGGCAGCAGCCTATGCAAAGAGAACTCCGATGACGCAGGAGAGTGCAGAGGCAGCATTGGAAGACATCTTAAATGAGATGCTCGATTATGCGGCAGAAGATGGACTGATGCCGGAAGACACGATCACATACAGAGATTTATTTGATACAAAGATCATGGGCATGCTTGTGCCAAGACCAAGTGAAGTGATCAAAAAATTCCAGGCACTCTATCAGATCAGCCCAAAGGAGGCAACTGACTATTTTTACAAATTAAGCAGGGATACAAACTACATTCGTAGATATCGTATCAAAAAAGACCAGAAATGGACTGCAGATACCGAGTTTGGAACATTGGATATCACCATCAATCTCTCCAAACCGGAAAAAGATCCGAAGGCGATCGCAGCAGCCAAGCTTGCAAAACAGAGCGGTTATCCAAAATGCCTTCTGTGCAAAGAAAACGAGGGATATGCAGGACGTGTGAACCATCCGGCAAGACAGAACCACAGGATCATTCCGGTAACGATCAACCACAGTGACTGGTTTTTCCAGTATTCACCATATGTTTACTACAATGAGCACTGTATCGTTTTTAACGCAGAGCATACACCGATGAAAATCGAGAAAGCAACCTTTGGAAAACTGTTGGATTTTGTAGAGCAGTTCCCACATTACTTTGTCGGATCGAATGCTGACCTTCCGATCGTTGGTGGATCTATTTTGAGCCACGATCATTTTCAGGGTGGACATTATGAGTTCGCTATGGCAAAAGCACCGGTGGAAAAAGAGCTGGTCTTCAAGGGATTTGAGGATGTGAAAGCCGGAATCGTAAAATGGCCAATGTCCGTGATCCGTATCAGCGCACCACAAAAAGAGCGCCTGATCGAGCTCGCAGATAAGATTTTACTTGCATGGAGAGGTTATACGGATGAAGATGCATTTATTTTTGCAGAGACAGAGGGCGAACCACATAACACGATCACTCCTATCGCAAGAAAACGCGGCAATGATTATGAGTTAGATCTTGTACTCCGCAATAATATCACGACAGAGGAGCATCCGCTGGGTGTTTACCATCCACATGCAAAACTTCATCATATCAAAAAAGAAAACATTGGTCTGATCGAGGTTATGGGACTTGCAGTGCTTCCAGCCAGATTAAAAGATGAGATGGCAGCATTAGAACAGGCAATCTTAGACGGCGCAGAAATCCGTGAGGATGAAGTGCTTGCAAAACATGCAGACTGGGTGGAGGAATTTCTGCCTAAGTATGGATTTACAGCAGGAAGTGGTCTGGAAGGTGAGATTACACCGGAAAAATTACATGAGATCATTCAGACAGAAATCGGTCTTGTGTTCAAGGAAGTTTTATTGGACGCAGGTGTTTACAAGTGCACAGAGGAAGGCAGAAAGGCATTCCGTAAGTTTGTAGATACCGTTAATGCATAAAAATACAGGGGAGTATTTTTAAATAGAAGAGAAACTGTCCGGGCAGTATCCGTAAGGAAAATGTCCAGTGGCAGTTTTCTTTTTTTATCTATTTACTTTCATACAGTATTGTTGTAAAGTAATAATTGTTCCGTAGATCTGTACATATATGGTGCAGACAGCAGGAAAAACATTCGAGAGTAAGAAAACAGTGAGGAAGAGAATATGATTTCACAGAAAATACAGAAGGCATTGCAGGGAAGTTCTGCAATCCGTGCAATGTTTGTAGAGGGAAATGAACTTGCCGCCAGGGTGGGAAGAGAGAACGTGTATGATTTTTCATTGGGGAATCCTGCAACACCGGCTCCGGCAGCATTGAACGAGGCAATTAAGCAACTGGTGGATGAGACCGATCCGCTGGTTTTACATGGATATATGGACAACGCCGGTTACCCGGATGTCCGTCAGGCGGTTGCAGAGAACTTAAACAAGCGTTTTGGAACTGCATTTACTTCCCATAATATTGTGATGACAGTGGGAGCAGCGGGAGGATTGAACATTATTTTTAAAACAATCTTAGATCCGGGTGACGAGGTGATCGTGTTTGCCCCATATTTCGGAGAGTACAAGAGTTATGCAGCCAATTTTGATGCGGAAGTCGTGGAAGTGGCACCGGATTTTGAAACATTCCAGCCAGATCTGATGGCATTTGAAAAAGCGATCAATGAAAAGACCAAGGCAGTGATCGTGAACACACCAAACAATCCGACAGGTGTGATCTATCATGAAGAAACCATGAAAAAGATGGCTGAGATTCTGGAAAAGAAGGAAAAAGAGATTGGACACGAAATTTATCTGATTTCCGATGAGCCTTACCGTGAACTTGTCTACGATGGAAATCAAGAGGATTTCCTGACGAAATACTATAGGAATACAATTGTAGGTTATTCCTTCAGCAAATCCCTTTCCCTTCCGGGTGAGCGTATTGGATATGTGGTTGTTCCGGATGAGGTGGAAAATGCAGATCAGGTCATTGACGGCATTGTTGTATCCAACCGTACCCTTGGTTTTGTAAATGCACCGTCTCTGCTTCAGAAAGCGGTAGCAAAATGTCTGGATGAGAAAACCAATCTGGCATTTTATGATGAAAACAGAAAGATGTTATACGAAGGACTGCAAAAGCTAGGTTTTCACTGCATCAAACCGGAAGGCGCTTTTTATATGTGGGTAAAATCTCCGGATACAGACGAAGAAAAATTTGTTGCAGCAGGTAAAAAATACAATATCATCATGGTAAAGGGCAGCGCATTCGGATGTGCAGGCTATGTCCGTCTTGCTTACTGTGTTTCCCATGAGACGGTGAAAAATGCCCTGACTGCGTTTGAAAAACTGGCAGAAGATTACGGATTGTATACAGAATAAAATGAGCAGATTGTAATGAATTTGTGAAATGTATCAGGAAAATCGAGAGAGTGGAGAGAGTAAAATTTATGAGTAACTGGGAAGAATATGTAAGGACAGTGGAACCGTATATTCCGGGAGAGCAGCCAAACCAGCCGGACATGATCAAATTGAATACCAACGAAAACCCATATCCGCCTGCACTGGGCGTAGTAGAGGCTTTGAAGAACTTTGATACGGACAAATTGAGACTTTATCCGGAACCGACCTGTAAAGTGTTAGTCGATGCGATCGCAGATTATTATGGAATCAGGAGCAGTCAGGTGTTTACCGGTGTCGGTTCGGATGATGTGCTTGCCATGATATTTATGACATTTTTTAACAGCAAAAAGCCGATCCTGTTTCCGGATATCACCTATTCTTTTTATGATGTGTGGGCAAATATGCTTCGGATTCCGTATGAGACAAAAGCGTTGGATGATGATTTCCAGATCAAAAAAGAGGACTATTATGGGGAAAACGGTGGCGTGGTGTTCCCAAATCCGAATGCACCGACCGGAATTCTTATGCCGCTTTCAGAGATCGAGGATATCATTGCACACAACCGCGATGTAATCGTAGTTGTGGATGAGGCATACATTGATTTTGGCGGGGAGTCTGCGCTGCCTCTGATCGAAAAATATGACAATCTTCTCGTGGTACAGACCTTTTCAAAATCGCGTTCCCTGGCAGGTATGCGGCTTGGGTTTGCGATGGGAAATGAAAAGCTGATTCGGTATATCAATGATGTGAAATATTCTTTCAATTCCTACACGCTCAATCAGACAGCGCTTGTACTTGGTGTGCAGGCAATCAGGGACAGGGAGTATTTTGAGGAAACTTGTGCAAAAGTCATCGCTACAAGGGAATGGACGAAGTGCGAACTGAAAAAACTTGGATTTTCCTTCGGGGACTCCATGAGCAACTTTATTTTTGCAACACATGAAAGAGTTCCTGCAAAAGAAATATTTGAAGCACTCCGGGAGCATAACATTTTCGTGCGCTATTTTTCCAAGCCGAGAATTAGCAATTATCTGCGTATCAGCATCGGAACCCAGCAGGAGATGGAGCGTCTGACCGCTTTTCTGGCTGTTTTTCTGGGAGAATAACAGGATACCGTCAGGTATAAATTAAAGTTATAGTTAATATGAAAATAAGTGTTGCTTTTTCAACTGGATTCGACTATTATAGAATTTGCATCTGTAACACTTTAGTGCGTAAAACAGATATTTACTTTAAAACTTTACTATGATAAAATGTGAGTAGATTGGAAGTTTCTGATTATAGTAAGAGATGATATCATTTTGATTTATGAGAAGGAGAAAGTAAAATGAGCAAGAAACTAAGGACCGAGGCAGTAGACCATCTTTTTGATGCGATTTTAAGCCTGGAAAACAGAGAAGAATGTTATACTTTTTTTGAAGATGTCTGCACTGTGAATGAATTGCTTTCCTTATCACAGCGATTTGAGGTTGCCAAGATGCTGCGCGACCAGAAAACATATCTTGATATTGCAGAGAAAACAGGTGCTTCCACAGCGACCATCAGCCGTGTAAACCGTTCTTTGAATTATGGGAATGACGGATATGACATGGTATTTGCCAGAATGGCTGCATCAGAGACAAACGAAGCGTAAAACAGAATAGAAAAACCCGGAAAAAAAGAAAAACCCGGAGCTGCACGGATCATGTCTGGTATAGACAGTGTTCCATTCAGCACCGGGTTTTATTTTTCTTTTTTGGAAGGATCTTTTTCTTCGTGCAGCATCTGATCGACAATGCGCTCAATAATTGTTTTTTTCAGGTAGACATCATAGCTTAACATACAGATAAAGCTGAATGTCCTTAAAAGCTCTGCATCCTCACCTTCCATTCCCTCAAAAGTTTTCATGGAGGTGTTAAACTTCTTTGCAAGGTCTTTCATGATATTTAAGGTTTCCTGATGCTCCAGACCGAACACTTCTTTATAGATATCCTCAAGACTCATCTCGGAGCTGCCTTTTCCAAAATATCTGTCCGTGATCGGATTTAAGATACTCTGGATGTCACTGATGCTTAAGATACTTTTAAAATAGTAGATAAAGATCAAAGTCAGCACATGTTCTTTGGAATATTTTTTCTTTTTCGGTGGAGGAAGAAGATCGTTTTTCGCATAATTGTTGATCATGGTCTTAGTCAGAATCTTATCGTCCTCATGCCGCTTGGATGTGGCAAGCTGGGAATCCATAAATGTTGTCACCTGATCCATGTAAAGATCGATATTCGGGATATCTTCCGGTTTTACATAGTCGATTCTGTTAAATTCATCTAATATATCACTTAAAAATTGTTTTGTATTCATTTTTTTACCTGCTTTTACTCTTACTGGTTCAATCGCATTCTCTACATCAGATTATATAGTATTGAAAACTAGATGACAAGATACAATTGAATTTAATTGTATGAATTTGAATGTGGACGGTCGTAGATTTTTTCTGACGCAAAGGACGGTTATTTTTTATTGTTAAAAAAAGAAAATATGTTCGATTTTACTGTTCATAAGCAGGGATAATGTGTTACAATAGATGGGAATATGATATTGTAATAAAAAGGGATTGAATATTAAAAACAACAACGGAAATGGAGATGTCTATGAGCATTTATGATACATTGAACGAACAGCAGAGAGAAGCGGTATTTCACACGGAGGGACCGGTTCTGATCTTAGCGGGGGCGGGTTCCGGAAAAACACGTGTCTTGACACATCGCACCGCCTATCTGATCGAAGAAAAGGGCGTGAATCCATACAATATTATGGCGATCACCTTTACGAACAAAGCGGCAGGTGAGATGCGTGAGAGAATCGACCAGCTTGTGGGATATGGCTCTGAGAGCATCTGGGTATCAACGTTCCATTCTACCTGTGTGCGCATTTTAAGACGTCATATTGACCGCATCGGGTTTGACACTAATTTTACAATCTATGATTCCGATGACCAGAAGACACTGATGAAGGATATCTGTAAACGTCTGAATGTGGATACTAAGATTTACAAAGAGCGGAGTCTGCTTGCTGCGATTTCCAAGGCAAAAGATGAACTGGTAGATCCACAGGAATTTTCTCTCCGGGCGGCTGCTTCCGGGGATTTTGCAAAACGGAAACAGGCAGAGATCTACAGAGAGTATCAGGATGCACTGCGGCGGAATAATGCACTTGATTTTGATGATCTGATCGTAAAGACGGTTGAATTGTTTAAAACGGATACCCAGGTGTTAGACTACTATCAGGAACGCTTCCGCTATATTATGGTGGACGAGTATCAGGATACGAATACGGCACAGTTTGAACTGATCAGTATTCTTGCCAGAAAGTATAAGAACCTGTGTGTCGTTGGTGATGATGACCAGTCTATCTATAAGTTCCGCGGTGCGAATATTTATAATATCCTGAACTTTGAAAAACATTTTCCGGAGGCAGTGACGATAAAACTGGAACAGAATTACCGTTCTACGCAGAATATTTTAAATGCTGCAAACGGAGTGATCTCCAACAATATGGGACGAAAAAGAAAGACACTCTGGACAGACAATGAAGAGGGGAAAAAGATCGGTTTCAAGCAGTTTGAGACAGGCTATGAAGAGGCAGAGTATGTCGCAAAGGACATCAATGCCTGTGTGAAGGACGGCAGATATCATTACGGTGACTGCGCTGTTCTCTACCGCACAAACGCACAGTCCCGTCTTTTTGAGGAAAAATTTATCGTATCCAATATTCCATATAAGATTGTCGGCGGCGTGAACTTCTATGCAAGAAAAGAGATCAAAGACCTGCTTGCCTATTTAAAAACGATCGATAATGCAAGAGATGATCTTGCTGTCCGCAGGATCATCAACGTGCCAAAACGTGGAATCGGTGCAACAACCTTAAATCGTGTGGCAGATTATGCGGCTGCGGCAGATATCAGTTTTTATAATGCATTGAAAATGGCAGACGATATTCCGACACTCGGCAAGAGTGCTGCAAAGATCAAGCCATTTGTGAATTTTATTCAGGTGATGCGCAGTAAAGTAGAGATTATCAGCGTTTCTGAACTTTTGCAGGAGATTATAGACGAAACCGGATATGTGAAAGAATTGGAAGCGGAAGATACCGAAGAGGCAAAGGCGCGTATTGAGAATATCGATGAACTGATCAGCAAAGTGGTTGCTTACGAGGAAGGCGAGGAACATCCGACACTCAGTGGTTTTTTAGAGGAAGTGGCACTGGTTGCAGACATCGACAGTCTCGATGAGGGCAGTGATTATGTTGTTTTAATGACATTACATAGTGCAAAAGGTCTGGAGTTCCCGAAAGTTTACCTTGCCGGAATGGAGGATGGATTGTTCCCAAGTTATATGTCCATCACTTCGGACAGTTCTTCTGAGGATCTAGAAGAGGAGCGGCGTCTGGCTTATGTGGGGATCACGAGAGCCAAAGAAGAACTTACAATTACCTGTGCAAGACAACGTATGATTCGTGGCGAAACGCAATATAATAAAGTATCGCGGTTTGTTCGGGAGATTCCGTCTGAACTGTTGGACAGTGAACTGAGAAAGCCGGCATCTGCAAGAGAATCTTCTTTTGGAAAAGAGAGCAGTTTCCCATCTTTTTTACAGAACCAGACAACAGCAAGACCGAAAAGAACAACACTGCGCCAGCAGCCTTCCGGACAGAGCATGCAGGCAAAGGTACTTGTCACAAAGGGTGTTGTAAAGTCAGAGCTTGACTATGGCATCGGGGACGCCGTATCGCATATCAAGTTTGGCAGAGGAGTTGTGAAAAACATCATGGATGGCGGAAGAGATTACGAGGTGACCGTGGATTTCGAAGGATATGGTGTGAAAAAAATGTTTGCCTCTTTTGCAAAATTAAAGCGTATCTGATTCTATTTGGGAGCAGGGACGTTTGTGTATCCGAAACTCTAAAAAATATATAAAATTTTTGAAAAATATAAATTTTTTATATTCGAAAAGTAAAGGATATGGTATAATGGGCGTAAGCAATGAGCAGTGCACATAGATTTTTCTGGTGTGTATTGCGTTTAGGTTTTGCATATCCTATAAAAGTATAAATAAGAGAAGGAGCGGAACACTATGAACAAGGTGGAAGATTTCATCAATGCGACAAAGTTAAACGACTTACTCAATAAGAAAGAGGATCTGATCAATATGACAAAGTTGAATGAATTATTAAACAAAAAAGAAGCAGAAGAAAAGAAAACATCAAAGGTTGTATGGATTTTTGCAATCATCGGTATTATTGCAGCAGTTGCAGCAGCAGTATATGGCGTATATCGTTTCTTTACACCAGATTATCTGGAAGATTTTGAAGACGATTTTGAAGATGATTATGATGACGATTTCTTCGAAGATGAAGAGGACGAAGAAGAGCCGGCAAAACCAGCAGAGAAAAAAGAAGAAGAATAAAAATAATCTGGAGGGCTGCGGATGCAGCCCTTTTTTCTTGTGTAACAGATAAAAGAAATAGAAAACTGTGAAGTTAATAAAATGTCAATGGAATCATGGACAATTTTATAGTTGATGAAATAAAAATGCGAGGAATTTATGAAAAAAGGACAAATCATAGAAGGCGTGATCGAGCGCGTAGACTTTCCAAATAAGGGAATTATCAGAACAGAGGATGGAAGACAGGTTATTGTAAAAAATACGATACCGGGACAGAAAGTGTCTGCTTCCATCAATAAAATCCGCAAGGGAAAAGCAGAGGGCAGACTTTTAGAGGTATTGGAAAAGTCACCGCTAGAAGGGGACAAAACAGGATGTGTCCATGCCGGGGAATGTGGAGGATGTACTTACCAGACACTTCCATACGACAGGCAGCTTGAGATGAAAGCAGAACAGGTAAAAAAATTAATGGATGATGTGATCGATCAGGAAAACCGGGATTACCAGTTTCTGGGAATCAAGGAAAGTCCAAGGCAGACTGCATACCGCAATAAAATGGAATTTTCCTTTGGGGATGAATTTAAGGATGGACCGTTAGCACTTGGAATGCATAAGCGTGGAAGCTTTTATGATATTGTGACGGTGGAAAACTGCCAGATCGTGGATGAGGATTTCAGAAAGATCCTGTCTGTCACACTTGCTTATTTTCGTGAAAAAAATATCACCTATTACCATAAACTGCGTCACACCGGATATTTAAGACATCTGCTTGTCCGTAAGGCAGTCAAAACAGGGGAAATATTAGTAGATCTGGTGACTACAACGCAGACGGATTTTCAGGGAATTGCCGGAGCACAGATGGATGAAGTTAAAAGTACGTTGAACAATGCACAGGAAAACGCATTTGCAGGAACGGAAGAGGAATTATTAGAGGGCTGGAAAGCTGCTCTTCTTGCAGCAGATTACAAAGGTATCATGACAGGTATTCTGCATACGAGAAATGACAATGTGGCAGATACCGTGACGAATGAAGGCACGGATGTTTTATATGGACAGGATTTCTTTTACGAGGAATTGTTAGGGCTTCGCTTTAAGATCACACCATTTTCTTTTTTTCAGACAAATTCCCTGGGTGCAGAGGTGCTATATCAGACTGCCAGAGAGTTTATCGGAGATGCACTTCCAAGCGGAACAGACGCAGATATTGCGGAGCATGGTAAAATTGTATTCGATCTGTATTCCGGAACCGGAACGATCGCACAGATGCTTTCTCCAGTAGCTAAAAAAGTGATCGGTGTGGAGATCATTGAGGAAGCAGTGGAAGCAGCCAAAGAGAATGTACAGTTAAATGGTTTACATAACTGCGAGTTTATCGCAGGGGATGTGCTCAAAGTCATTGACAGCATTGAAGAAAAGCCGGATTATATTGTACTTGATCCACCAAGGGACGGAATCAATCCAAAAGCTTTGGAAAAAATCATTCGTTACAATGTGCCTCAGATGGTTTATATTTCCTGCAAGCCGACCAGTCTGGTAAGAGATCTGGAAGTTTTACAGGCGAGAGGATATGAAGTGAAAAAGGTCTGTTGTGTCGATATGTTTCCTTCGACGTTTCATGTTGAGACGGTTGTTCTTTTGTCCCAACAAAAACCAGATGACACGATAGAGATCGACTTAGACCTGGACGAGCTGGATGCCACCAGTGCCGAGTTGAAAGCAACCTATCAGGAAATCAAAGATTATGTGCTGAAAGAATTTGGCTTGAAGGTTTCAAATTTATATATTTCTCAGGTAAAACGCAAATGTGGAATTGAAGTGGGAGAAAACTATAATCTTCCAAAATCAGAAAATGCCAGAGTTCCACAATGCCCGAAAGAGAAAGAAGATGCTATCAAGGCTGCCCTGAAATATTTTGCGATGATCTAAGGACATCGCTGATTTCAAGGAGGAATAGCACATGAAAAGCACATTTGAAAAAATGGGTGGAACCTACACACTTGGTGCAGACGGAATTTACTATCCGAATCTTATCAGTACAGATGAAGAACCGCATTATGGGAAATATGGAATGATGCGGAAAACATATCTGAAAGAACATCGTCCGGCAATGTATTTACTGTATATGTTGGAAGACAGACTGGTGGAACATCTGAATCTTGTGGACGATGAAGCATAGGAGAGAATGGATATTCTGGTGCGTCAGATGATGGAGCGGCAGGGCATTACGGAAGAATCGAAAGCTCGTGATCAGATGGAATGGGTCAGAGCGGTAAATGGTATTCGTAATATGGCAGAAGAGATTGTGTTAAAAGAATTGGTGTATATTTAAAGTGTGGAAAGCTCCTTCGGGAGCTTTTTGCTGTTTATAAGATAAATTCTGTCGGAGGTTTTGATTTAATGATTTGATTTATAAAACTGCCAATGATACAATTAGCGTAATTTGTAAGAAAGCAGAGAAAATATGAGTGAAAAGTTACTGATTGTTGAAGATGACAAAAAATTAAATGATGGAATCCGTCTGGCTTTAAAGAATGATGCTTATTTCTTTTATCAGTGCAGAACTTTGCAGGAGGCTAGAGAGATCTTGAAAAAGGAAGATATCACATTGGTTTTGTTAGATGTGAACTTGCCGGATGGGAATGGGATTGATTTTGTAAGAGAAATAAGGAAAAACAGTCAGGTGCCGATTATTCTGCTTACAGTAAATAACATGGAAGTAGATATTGTAACAGGATTGGAAGCTGGGGCAAATGATTATATTACGAAACCGTTTAGCTTGATGGTTTTGCGTGCAAGAGTGTCTGTGCAGCTTAGAAATAAAGAGGCAGCAGCTAAAAATTCTATGGAGCTTGATAGATTTGAGTTCTATTTCGATAAAATGGAATTTTTCAAAGATGGAGAACCTATTGAACTTAGTAAGACAGAACAAAAGCTCCTTAGAGAGCTGTGTGAAAACAGAGGAAAAGTATTGAAACGGGAATATCTGATTGACGAGGTATGGCAGGGAGATACGGAGTTTGTGGATGCTCATGCTCTGACTGTTGCAGTTAAACGTCTCAGAGACAAATTAGAAGATGATACGCAGAAGCCTGAATATATCAAGACGGTTTATGGAATTGGTTATACCTGGGCGGTGAATGGATGATAGAAATAATTATATTGATTGTAGGAATATTTGTTTTAAGTGGAATCTTCTGGCATAGTATTTTTTATCAGAAAGAAAAAAAGCTTTTGAACCGGCTGCAGAAAATGCTGGATTGCGCAATAGATGGAGAACTGGAACGGACAGAAATATCAGAGGAAAAGTATTCTGCTCTTGAAAACAGCATGAAACAATATATAGACAGTAGCTTTCTGGCAAAAAAAAATCAACAGGAACAAAAAGAAGTGATACAGAAACTTATTTCCGACATTGCGCATCAGACTTTGACTCCTATTTCAAATTTGAAAATTTATGGTGAAATACTCTCTGAAACGAATCATGAAAATCAGGAGGAGATAGATACCATTTTGGAGCAGACAGAGAAATTAGATTTCCTGATACAATCACTGGTCAAATTATCACGGATGGAGAGTGGAATTATCGCAGTACATTCGGAGGATACTACTATTAAGCAGATGCTTGAATCTATACAGCAGCAGTTTAACGCAAAAGTAAGGGAGAAGAATATTACTCTGAGCCTATGTGACACGGATTTGCATGTTCGATGTGATTCAAAATGGACCGTGGAGGCACTCGGAAATATTGTAGACAATGCGATTAAATACACAGCATGTGGGGGAAACGTTCAGATAAAAGTCGAGCAGAATTCTTTTTTTGTAAAGATTGACATCATTGATGATGGCATTGGAATAGAAAAAGAAGAAATACCAAAGATATTTGGAAGGTTTTATCGGAGTCTGTCAGTGGCAGACCAACCAGGAGTAGGAATTGGCTTATTCCTTGCAAGAGAGATTATTCAGGCACAAAAGGGGTATATAAAAGTGACATCAAAGAGAGGAAAAGGTTCTACATTTTCTGTGTTTCTTCCGATAGCAAAGAAGGAATAGTATCAAAACTGTGATATTTCAGAAACCAGATGGAGACATTGTTATGATAAAGTCTGTATTGTAAAGATCAATACAGACTTTTTTGATGGGAGGATGGCATGAATATATTAAAAGCAGTGAATTTAAGAAAAATATATGGACAAGGAGAAACAGAAGTCAAAGCCCTTGATGGTGTAAATTTAGAAGTGGAAAAGGGGGAGTTTGTAGCGATTGTTGGAACTTCTGGGAGCGGAAAGTCTACGATGCTTCATATGATTGGAGGATTAGATAATCCAACATCTGGGCAGGTAATTGTAGATGGACAGAATTTAAGCCATATGACAGATGAAGAGCTTACCATTTTCCGACGTAGGAATATTGGTTTCGTATTTCAACAGTATAATCTGGTTCCGATGTTGAATGTATGGGAAAATATTGTTCTTCCTGTGAAACTGGATGGAAAAAAGGTAGAAAAAGGTTATGTAGATGAAATTATTGATACACTGGGTATTCGGACAAAATTGGAAAACCTGCCAAGCGCTCTATCCGGTGGACAGCAACAGAGAGTGGCAATTGCAAGGGCTTTAGCTGCAAAACCAGCCATTTTGCTCGCTGACGAGCCGACTGGAAATTTGGATTCGAAAACAAGTCAGGATGTATTAGGGCTTCTGAAAGTAACCAGTAAGCGTTTTCACCAGACCATCGTTATGATTACCCATAATGAAGAGATTGCCCAGATGGCAGACCGGATTTTACAGATAGAAGACGGAAAAATTGTTTCAGACAGTGGTTTGGTATAGTGAGGGCGATTATATGGTAAAAGTAGAGAATAAAGAAACGTTACGATTATTGACGAAACGTTTTATGAAAATGAACCGAGCAAGAAATATTATTGCTGTTATTGCAATCATGTTGACATCACTGTTATTTACAAGCCTCTTTGTGGGGAGCGTATCCATGATACTTTCCAAAAGAGCAACGGAAATTAAGCAATTTATGGATTCATCCCATACTATTGCGCAGAATTTGTCAGAAGAAGATGCGGAGAGATTGCAAAAAACAATAGAACAAAGTGATGAGGTGGAACGATATGGAACAGGCATTTTTCTGGGAGCAGGAAGAGATAAACATTTTGGCTTTTCAGTAGAAGTTAGATATGCAGATAAAAATATGGCAGAAAGCTTTAATTGTCTGCCAACTACAGGAAGACTGCCAGAGAAGGAAAATGAAGTAGCAGTCAGCAGCTTGGTACTGGAAGCACTGGGAGTTACACCAAAGATTGGGGAAGAAGTCACGTTGACGTGGGAAGTAAATCCAATGCTGAAACAATACAAAACAGATACATTCCAGATATGTGGATTTTGGCAGGGTGATAAGGCTGTTTTAGGTCAGATGGTCTGGGTATCTGAAGTCTATGCGAAGGAGAATTGTTATCCTGTTACACAGAAAGAATTAGAAAATGGTATCTATAATGGGGGAAAGGAGTATTCTGTCTGGTACAAGAATCTTTGGAATCTGGAAAAGAAAACAGAAAATATATCTAAGACAGCAGGATTTACGAAAGCAGGGACAGGATTGGAGATCAATCCGGCATATAATCTTTTTGAAGAGGATTCATTTTCATTCACTTCCCTTATTGTAATGGTACTGTTTGTGATATTGGCTGGTTACTTAATTATTTATAATATTTTTAATATATCCGTGAAAACGGATATTAGAGCCTACGGATTATTGAAGAACGTGGGAACAACAGGAAAACAATTGAAAAAAATTGTACGTATGCAGGCATGGAAATTGTCAGCAGTGGGGATTCCAATCGGATTGATCTTCGGTTATCTTGCAGGTTTTTGTATGTCGCCGGCTCTGACAGCAGATGCCCAAATCAGTGCACAGGCAGGAAAAACTACACAGACAGTAGTATCAGCTAATCCTTTGATTTTTTTTGCAGCAGCTCTTCTGACACTTTTAACGGTGTATTTATCCAGTCTACAGGCTTGTAAAATGGTGGAAAGAGTTTCGCCTGTGGAAGCCCTACATTTGGCAGAAGGAGAGCAGTCACAGAAGAAAATAAAAAAGAATACTTCTGTAACCTGGTGGGGAATGGCAGTTCAAAATGTGTTCCGTAACTGGAAAAAGGGATTGATTGTTATGCTTTCTATCGCTCTTTCTATGGTAGTGGTCAACTGTATTGTGATGTTGGTGCAGGGATATGATTTTGAGTCTTACCAGAATATATTTTTAGCATCTGATTTTCAACTAGATCAGATGACCGACACTTTATCGAATACAAATTTCAACGGTATTACACCTGAAATCAAAGGGATTCTGAATAAGTGTCCGGAAAGTGAGAAAACAGGATATGTGTATTATTCGGAAGAAAGACATAAGATGGAACCGGCACTTTTGAAAACGTGGGAGACATTGGCAGAAAAAAACAAAGAAAACTGGACAGATTATGAAAAGCAAATCTGGGAGGAAACAAAAGCGGATAATACTGTAAAGGTTCATTTCCTCGGAATTAGTGAAGCGGTGTTTGATATGTTAGAATGGAAAGGGGAAAAATGTTCCTGGGATACGTTTAAAAGTGGGGATTATGTGATTGTGGACTATAGTGATAAATATACAGAACAACCAGTTTCTTATTATCAGTCTGGCGAAACTTTTAAAATGGAGTACGGAAACGGAAAGCAGAAAGATTATGGGGTGATTGGAGAAGCTATGATGCCATATTCCCTGGATTATCCGTATGCAGATTCTGTTTATATTACAGTAATGGTCCCAGAAGAAGAGTATATCACTCAGACAGAAAATCAATCAGCAATGTATGCTACTATTGATGCCAAGAAGGGAGAGGATAAGCAAGTAAAAGAATACATTGATAAAAATGTTTTGAAAGAAAATGATATGATAAATGTTTTTTCTGTATTGGATATGAAGGCGAGCTTTAGGCGGTTTGTCAGTAAATATTATATGATCGGTAGTTTTCTTGTCGTTATTTTAGCATTTATTGGCATTATGAATTTCTTTAATACAACAGCAACCTCTGTAATCAGCAGGAAAAAGGAACTGGCGCTTTTGGAAGTTGTTGGAATGACGAAAAAACAGGTATCGAAAATGCTAGTGACTGAGGGATTCCTATATTTGGGAGGCGCATTTGTGATTGCAGTATTATTAGTTGTGTTTGGGGCAGAGAAGATTTTAACAAATACATTCGGTATGGCATTTTTCTTCCGGCTGCATCTTACGATAGTGCCATGTGTGCTTATGATTCCGATTTTGGTTGGGATTGCGTATGTGATACCAAAGTATCAGTTTGAAAAGATGAGTCGGGAAAGCATTGTTGAAAGGATTCGGAAAGAATAATAACAATGTGTAAATTAGGCGTATGGATTTGATGGATCCATGCGCCTTTTTTAGAAAATTACAATTCTATATCATATGACTTTTTCTTAGTCCGAGCAGGTTGATTTCGCCGTATTTCCTGTTTCCTCTGATATTCAAGTTCCCAGGCACGATGGGAAAAAACATCAGGATCTTCCACATTGAGATAATCTACCTCATTGGCTGCAATATCACGATGGTGATAGTCATAATATTTACCGAAAGTACCTTTGAGCTGCTTGATCAGCTTATCCCGGAAATCAGGACGTATCTGGATTCTGGTGTCCAGCAATTCTGTATAGTGGATGGTTTCTTTTGGGAGTTTTACATAAATCCGATTGGGCTGTCCGGGACCCTGCCGTTTTCGGAAGATAAGCTCCTGTTTTTCCAGTACTGACAGAGTAGTTTTAACCGTCATCTGGCTTTTGTGGAGAACTTCTGCCAGTGCTTCAATCGTAAAGTAAATGAACACATGCCCATCTGTATCTGACCAGCCCTCATTTTTCTGGGAAAGCCTTGCCCGGTCGAGCAGGATAATATAAAGCATTTTGGCAGTTTCGTTTATTTCCATGTCCAGAAGGAAACGGGGAAACATCATATAAGATGGCAGGTTGGTGTCTGCTGTCAGAAAGTCAGTCATGTGTTCATCTCCAATCAAAAGGGTTTATTCTCCAAGAAAATCCTAGTCTACATCATTATCTGGCAGTGAATTTTCAGGTGCTGGAAAGGACGCCCTGATTTGGGGCTCCCTTTGCACCATGCCTGCAGTCAGTCCGGAAAGAAAAAGTGGCAACGCCTGTTTCAGACTGTTTTCCACTGCATCTACAATCTGTTTCACAAAAAGTTCTTCCCGTTCTCTTGTTTCCAGATAAGGATCAGCCTGTGTGCGGTAGTAGCGGTCAAAATAATCTACCAGTGCAAGAGAGATTACCTGACTGTAAGATTTAAAATCCTGCCTATCCATCGTCTGTAAATATTCCCAGGCTCTCCGCTGTTGTTCTTTGTCCAGATTAAAGCGCAGGTTTGTGTTGCGGATATTGTTCTGCATGGTTTATCCCCTCCTTTTTTCGTATTGATTGATTCAGCAGGTCGTACCGGTGTGGTACTGCTCTGCTGTGGGATAAGCATACGAAAATCGGAGGAAAAAGGCATTGAGGGGAAATTGAGCTGGAATTGAGAAAAAATAAACTTTTTATTGATAAATAAGTTTAGATACTAACTCTTTTGTCGTTTTGGTTGTTAATTATATTAAAAGTAGAAATATTTTGATAGTGAAAGTGTGGGAGAGAAAATGAACAAAAGAAGATACAGCAATCGCAGAAGAAAGAATATTTTACGAGTATGTATTCTTTTAATGACTATCATAATAACCGTTGTAATGTGGAGAACAATAAAAATCGATGTGCAGGTTGGAGAATTAACATTACCGAAAATTTTGCAGTCAGAAAAGTCCTTTGCAGACACTTCGGGTGAATGGAATCTTATTTTGGTCGATCGAAATCATTATATTCCAAATAATTATCAAGTAGAATTGACAGAATTATCGAATGGTAAAAAAGTAGATTCACGAATTTATCCAGAATTACAACAAATGTTTAATGATGCAAGAGCTGAGGGGCTGGCACTGTTTGTTAGAGAAGGATATCGAACAACAGAAGAACAACAAAAAATTATGGACGAGAAAATCAATGAATATGAAAAACAAGGATATTCTGCGAAAGAAGCAAAAAAAAGAGCCGAGAAATATGTTGCAATTCCCGATACAAGCGAACACCAATTAGGACTGAGTGTTGATATTAATGCGGATACCGACAAATGTTCTTCTGAAAAAGTATATCAATGGTTAGACGAAAATGCATATAAATATGGGTTTGTAAAACGTTACCCGGAAGATAAAACGGATATAACAGGAATTAGTAATGAACCATGGCATTACCGTTATGTTGGAACGACTGTCGCTAAAATAATGAAAGAAGAAAATTTATGTTTGGAAGAATATTTAGAAAAATATAAATAAAAACAAAAGAAAATCCTAACTTTTTTTATAGTAGGATTGTTATATTATTTAGAAAACAGAGGGAGGCAAATTTGCGAATGGAATACAAAACTGATTCTTTGTTAGTACATCTAGCAAGAGCAGGAGATGAAGATGCGTGTGAAAAACTGGTCAAAAAATATTACTCAAGTATATATCAATATTGTTTGCTACATATCAATGATCCATATGAGGCAGAGGATTTGACACAAGAAGTGTTTACACGTTTCTTTTCCAATTTATATAGATATAAAGAATATGGAAAAGTTAAGAATTATCTTTATACAATTGCCGGAAATACCGTTAAAAATTATTACAAAAAGAAAAAAGATATTCCATCAGAGGAACTGCTAAAATCAGAGGACTGTAGTAAAAATCATGTAGAAGAGCTAGGAGTCCGATTAACTATTGAACAGGCAGTGAGAAAGTTACCGGAAGAAATTAGAGAAACGGCAGTTTTATATTTTTTTCAGGAATTGAAGCAAAGAGAAATTGCAGAATTACTTCATATCAAACTTTCTCTTGTAAAATATCGAATCGGAAGAGCAAAAGAACTTTTAATGAAAGAGTTGGAGGTGAAAAAAGATGAAGAATTATAAGCAACAAATAAAGGAATATAAAGAGGAGATTGAAGAAAAGTATGTAAGGGCTGAAGCAGAGAACAAAACAGTAAAAGCATGTCAGAATATTTTGTCAGAGTCGGTTTTATCGAAACAATCGCATAGAACATCTTATTTTGAATTTTTGTATGAGCAGACAAAATTCATAAAAAAAAGATGGTGGATTTTACAAGGTTGTGTTCTTATGTGTCTATGGATATGGTTGAGTAATTATATGTCAGACATAAAAGATATGATGAGGATTATGGGAATATCTGCCACAATATTTGTGGTTCTGATTATCCCGGAAATTTGGAAAAACAGAAGAAATGGTGCGATTGAGATTGAGCAGGCGTCTTATTACACACTGCGTCAGATTTGTACAGCAAGAATGTTAATGTTTGGAGTAGTGGATCTGGTGATTGTTATGGTGTTTTTGGCAATTACATATCAAACAACAATACTCTCGTTAAGTGATTTGGTGGTTAATTTTCTGCTTCCGGTAAATGTTTCATGTTGTATATGTTTTCGTGTATTGTACAGCAGATGGGAAAAATCAGAATATATAGCAGTGCTTTCCTGTCTGGTATGGGTTGGTTTATGGATGATGATTGTTGCAAATGATGTTATTTATCAGAAAATTGTAACTCCGGTATGGGTGGCTATGCTGATATTGACTTTTGTATATTTTATTTTTTGTGTTCAGAAGTCATTGCTATTTGATGAAAAAATTTTGGAGGATTACACGTATGAAATTAGAATTTAAAAATGTAACAAAACAATACGGAGAAGTAAATGCTGTTAATAAAGTGAATTGTGTTATGGAAAAAGGAATTTATGGACTGCTTGGAGTAAATGGAGCAGGAAAGACCACATTAATGCGTATGCTTTGTACGATTGTTCAACCATCAGAAGGACAAATATTATGGAATGGTAAAGATATATGGAAACTAGGAGGCGAATACCGAGAAGTTCTGGGATATTTACCACAGGATTTTGGATATTATCCAGATTTGACCGTATATGATTATATGATGTATATTTCTTCTATAAAAGGGTTAAAAATGCCGTTTGCCAGAAAAAAAGTGAAGCAATTATTAAATCAAGTAGGAATGGAAAAATTCAGTAAAAGAAAAATGAAGAATTTGTCTGGAGGAATGGTTAGACGTGTAGGAATAGCACAGGCGATGTTAAACGATCCGCAAATTCTTGTCCTGGACGAACCTACCGCTGGATTAGACCCGAATGAAAGAATACGTTTTCGTAATTTAATTAGTGAATTGTCGGAAGAACGTTTGGTGCTTTTGTCTACACATATTGTATCGGATATTGAGTACATTGCGAATAACATTATGTTAATGAAAGATGGAGAACTTTTTTATGCAGGTACTGCGGAAGATTTAGTATCTTCTATGAAAGAAAAGGTATGGCAATGTAATGTTTCGAGAAGTATGATAGACAAATATATGAATGAATATTTGGTTGGAAATATAAAAACAACAAAAACCGGAGCAGAGCTTAGAATTATTTCAATAGAAAAGCCAACAGAAGATGCTGTGGCTGCAGAAAAAAATCTGGAAGATGCATTTCTATTTTATTTTGGAGAAAAATCGGAGGAAAAACAAGATGCTTAAATTAGAATTAAAACGAATTTTTTCAAAGAAAATTAATGTATTTGCAATCGGATTGGCATTGATACTTGCTGTCATTTTTAGCGGATTTGCAGTTACAAGTAATCGCTATGTGGATGAGAATGGAAATGCTAGTACTGGAATTATGGCAACAAGAAAACTTACAGATAACAGACGAGCATGGAAAGGTACATTGACAGAAGATGAACTTGGAAAAGTTATAGAACAAAATAAAAATGCGGTGACACAATCCTCAAAAGAAAATGCAATTTACGGAACGACATTGCAACCGATAGATGATATTAGGAGTTTTATAATATCGGTATTAACACCAGATTCAGAATATGATGAAAGTGTTCTGAATCAAATTACAGAAGAAAATATACAAGAGTTCTATGACACTTATCATAAAAATATGGAAAAGATGGCAGAAGAATATGGAAAGACTTCTGCTCAGAAAAAATACTTGGAAAAGAAATATAATGAAATAAAATTACCAGTAGAATACGAATCTTATAGTTCGTGGGATACTATGATTATGTATGTAGAAACGTATTCTATTATTCTGGCAATCATAGTTGGTTTTATTTGTGCTGGAATATTTGCAGATGATTTTCAGACAAAAGCAGATGCAGTATTTTTCTCTACAAAGTATGGACGTACAAAAGCTGTTAAAACAAAAATACTGGCAGGAGTAGTTACGACAGTTATGATTTATTGTATGGGAATTACATTACTTAGTGTGATTTGTTTTGGAATTATGGGAACCAGTGGTATGAATACACCCTATCAAATGTATCAGGCATATAGTATTTACATTATGTCATATGGACAATACTATTTATTGACAGTTGTATGTGGATTTATAGCCAGTATGCTGGCGGCTGTAGTGTCTATGTTAATAGCGGCTAAAATGCATACAATTAGTGTCGCTGTTTGCATTCCGTTCTTTTTATATTGCTTATTGCCATTTATAGGACGGGCACTTTCTGGGTATACAACGCTTTTCAATTTGATACCAACAATTTTGACAAATGTACAGTCAAGTGTAAAAGTCCCACTTATTTATCAGATTGGGAATTGTGTATTTCGACAAATTCCGCTTGTAATGGTAATGTATACAGTGATGGCAATAGCCTTACTGCCTTTTATTTATAAGAGTTTTCGCAGATACGGAAATAAGTAAAAATTGTATTCATACTCATGAAAAACAAAGTAAGTAAAATATTTTCTGGAAAAATCAAAGATACTGCTGATTGTGTCTGCTTGCAGCGTATGTATTTAAGTGGGAAATTGTGGGTGTGTATACACTGCTTACCACGGAAGAAATATTCAGATTGGTTGTATCGTTAATTATCTTAGGCGTAAGTGGATGATCAGTTTATCGTAGAGAGAGGTATTGGATATGGATTATATAAAAGAAAAATTATATCAGCAGTTAGCAGATTGGAATTAATGTAAACCGAAATTTGCAGAAGAAAGAAAAATCAGCACTCATTCACAAAAAATGTGAAGCGGGTGCTGATTTTTAAATCAATAGCAATTTAAAATTTACAGAAGCTGGACTCCATTTTCCTCGCACTGTGCGATCATATCTTCTGGCCACAGAGAGGACTGTACTTCTCCAATGTGTGCTTTGCGCAGGAAGAACATACAGATACGGGACTGTCCGATGCCGCCGCCGATGGTGTATGGAAGTTCTTCGTTGATGATTGCTTTCTGGAAAGGAAGATCTTTTCTTTCTTCACAGCCAGCCTTCTTTAACTGGGAAAGCAGCGCTTTTTTGTCAACACGGATACCCATGGAAGATAACTCTAATGCGATATCAAGAACCGGATAGTAAACAACGATATCAGCATTTAAACTCCAGTCATCATAGTCAGGAGCACGTCCGTCATGGCGCTCACCATTTTCCAGAACATCACCAATCTTCATAATGCAGACAGCACCTTTTGCTTTTGCAATGTAATACTCACGTTCCTTTGGAGTGTTGTCCGGGAACATGTCAGCTAATTCCTGAGTTGTGACAAAGAAAATGTCATGAGGCAGGATTTCTTCAATATAATCATACTGGATTGCCATATATTTTTCTGTTTTACGAAGGCATTTGTATACAACCTTTACGGTATCCATCAAAGTTGCAATGGTACGCTCATCTTTTTTGATGATTTTTTCCCAATCCCACTGGTCGACAAAGATAGAGTGGATATTGTCGGTGATTTCATCGCGGCGGATGGCATTCATATCCGTGTAAAGTCCTTCGCCGTAAGAAAAACCATATTTTTTCAAAGCATATCTTTTCCATTTTGCAAGGGACTGGACAACTTCAGCTTCCCTTCCGTTCTGTTCTTTGATATCAAATGTAACAGGGCGTTCCACACCGTTTAAGTTATCGTTTAATCCGGAATCAGGATCGACAAATAAAGGTGCTGATACACGGGAGAGATTCAGTCTCTGGGAAAGAAGATTCTGAAAGAAATCTTTGACTGTTTTAATTGCAATCTGTGTATCATGCAGGTTTAATTCTGAATGATAATCTTTTGGAATAATAAATTTTTCCATATATATAAGTTCTCCTTTAGTGTTGATTCGTAATCATAACCTAAATAATTATAGCACAGCGAAACTGATTTTCAAGAAAAGAAAACACAT
>OKDF01000147.1_pt1 | contig 41518 bp, 35 predicted proteins | sample 1613721 | NCBI WGS metagenome assembly OKDF01 (sample SAMN04436873, study PRJEB24849) | human gut metagenome | biome: human gut; feature: NICU; material: stool | host: Homo sapiens | place: USA: Saint Louis, MO | collected 2011-09-21
ATCAAGGTTTTAAAAGAATTTTAGAACAATAAAATGGGTAGTTTTTGACACTACCCGAGGTGAAAAGGAGAACAGAGTATGAAAAAAAGACTAAGCAAAGTGGTTTCATTATGTTTGGCAGCAGCACTTACAGCAGGTTTGGCTGGCTGCTCAAGCAGTTCCTCTTCTGGAACAGGCAATCAGACGGTAACTAACGGGACTGAGACTGGGGCAACAGCAGTAGAAGGTGATTCAAATGCTGCACCACAGGATATTAGCATGCAGCTTGTTTTCTGGGGGGCTGAAGCTCCAACGGAAAAGGCAGAACTCATAAAGGAACTTGAGAGTAAGCTGAATGTAAATCTTACATTTAATTATGTACTAGCAGCTAATGCAGCAGAGAAGACAACAACAACTATTTCTGGTGGAGATAATATGCCTGATGTTTTATGCATCATTAATGATATCATGAGAAGCCAGATTGTACAGGATGCTGGAGAAGCTGGTATGTTTTGGGATTTGACCGATTATTTAGATGATTATCCAAATCTGAAAGAAAACATCGAGCCTTTTAAAAATTCCATGACATATGGTGGACAAATAATTGGAATTCCGCGTAGAACTTTGGGTCGTGTAGGTGGGATGCTTTTAAGAGAAGACTGGCTTGAAAATCTTAATTTGGAAGAACCAAAAACATTAGATGATTTTTACAATGTTTTTCATGCATTTACATATGATGATCCAGATGGAAACGGTGTAGATGACACAACTGGACTGGCATTATTTGGTGGAGCTTATGTGAGACCACTTATGATTGCAGCAGGTATTCACTATGATTGGTATGTTGACGAGGAGACCGGAGAGGTACGTAATTTTTGCACAGATGAGAACTTCCAGACATACTTAGATTTCATGAAGAAACTTTATGATGAAGGACTTGTATCACAGGATTTCGCAGCAATGAACGCTGTACAGGGTCGTGAAGTGTTTAATACACAGAAGGCTGGGGCTTACACCGCAAATTATGGTAATATTTCCGGTGGTGATGCTTATCAAGCTTTATATGATACTAATCCAGATGCAAAAATTACATGTATAACAGACGTGATTCAGCCAGATGGTACACACGCATGTGAAACAAGTGTTGGTTTCTACGGTATGTATGTAATTCCAAAGAGTTCTGTTGAGACAGAAGAAGAATTGAGAGGTATCTTATCATTCTTTGATGGTTTATGCAGTGATGAGTGTGTAGATATTGAAATGAAGGGTGTTGAGGGTGTTCATTATAAATATAATGACAAGAATGAGTTTGAGTGGATTGATAAGTCAAAATTTGATGCAGAGTCAAAGGGAATCTCTAGCTTTAATGTGGCACCTTTAATTGAATTAACAATGAGTCTTAACGGATTCTATAATGCAAGTACCTATTATGATTTCCAAACAAAGGAAGGTGTAGTAGATTATATGCCAGTTAATTCTTGGTTTGCAGCAAATAGCGATGATGCTGCAGTTGATACAGTAGTAAAGCAAGCTGCTACGAATTATGTGATGGGTGAAGCAAGTGCAGAGGATGTTTCGGCAGCAGTAAAAGAATGGTTAAACGGCGGTGGACAGTCTCATGCAGATGATTGGACAGAACAGTATTCAAAGCTTGCAAAATAAATGAATGAGCGGTTAGAAAAAGCATTCATAAATTAAATGAAATAAAAAATTAGAAAAGGATGTCAAGTATATTGGCATTCTTTTCTTAAATAAAGAAGGAGAATCATATGAATAAAAAAATGAATTTTCTTTTTATCCTTTCAGATGACCAAGGCGCTTGGGCTCTGCATTCGGCAGGAAATGCAGATGTAATAACACCAAATCTAGACGAATTGGCAAGAGAAGGTAATCGCTTTGAAAACTTTTTCTGTGTATCTCCAGTATGTTCTCCGGCACGAGCATCGATTCTGACTGGGAAAATTCCTTCTTGTCATGGTGTACATGATTGGCTTCGTTCTGGAAGTTTGAATAAAGAGGACTTGGGTGAAATAAAGGATAGTCCTTGTTTTCATGATGAGAAAAAGGCAATTCCTTATTTGGAAGGACAAATAACATATACGGATATTTTAGCACAGAATGGGTATCAGTGTGCTCTTGCAGGAAAATGGCATTTAGGAGACAGTGTTCATCCACAGCATGGATTTTCAAAGTGGTTTACAATCGGACGAGGCGGTTGTCCTTATTATCATCCAGATATTGTTGATGAAGGACATGTTTATTTTGATGATCGATATATTACCGATATTATTACAGATAAGGCAATGAATTATCTGGATGAACTTTCAAGTGAAAAAAAACCATTTTATCTTGCTGTAAACTTTACAGCACCTCATTCTCCTTGGGAAGAAAGTGATCATCCAAAGGAATATCTAGATATGTATCGAAATTGCGAGTTCAATGCAACTCCAAATCTTCCAATCAATCCGAATCAGATTCCATTTGCACCTTATGGTACGGGAGAAAGAAGAAAGGAATTATTGAGAGGATATTATGCGGCAATTACAGCAATGGATGCTCAAATCGGAAGGTTGATAGCACATTTAAAAGAAATAGATGAATGGGATAATACAGTGGTAATATTCAGCGGTGATAATGGAATGAATATGGGACATCATGGTATCTGGGGCAAGGGAAATGGAACATTTCCGCTGAATCTTTATGATACTGCAGTGAAAGTTCCGATGATTATTCGTATACCAGCTAAGGAAGATCATGGAAGAATAATTCATACCATGCATAGTCATTATGATCTGTTCCAGACAATTCTTGAAATAGCTGGTATTAATTATGAGAAGGACGAGAAGTTGCCTGGAAACAGTCTAATTCCAGCACTTTTTGAAAAGGATGAAGAAGATGGGGATCTCGTCATTTGTGATGAATATGGTGCAAACCGAATGATTCGTACAAAAGAGTGGAAATATATTCACAGATATCCATATGGTCCTCATGAATTGTATTATTTGATAGAAGATCCAGATGAAAATAATAACTTGATTGATGATCCCTCCTGCTTGGCTATATTGAAGTCACTAAGAAAACGCTTGAATCTTTGGTTTTTCAAATATGCGGATGATAAAATGGATGCAAGTCGAGAAGCTGTAACAGGATATGGACAGATGCAGAAATCTGGAATTTATTCTGATGGAGGGGATGTGTATTTTAGACAAAGCGCATACATGAAAAAGGAGCAGAAATGAAAATAGAAAAATATTATGAAAATCCGAGTGCACTACATATCAATACAGAAGATGACAGAGCATATTTTATTCCATATGCTAAAGAAAAAAATGACAGAATGATACTTTTAAGTGGAAACGATTGGAAATTTCAATGGTATTCTGATTATCTGAAAATTCCAGAATCTGCAAAAGATGGAATCCTTGATCAATATGATGTGATAGATGTACCTAGTTGTGTAAATATGTTGGGGTATGAAAATCATCAATATGCAAATGTTCGAATGCCAATTCCATTCGATCCCCCTTTCGTTCCAAGAGAAAATCCATGCGGAATTTATGTAAAAGAATTTAAAATTGATACGCTTTCAGAAAAAATATACTTGGATTTTGAGGGAGTTGATTCTTGCTATTATGTATGGGTAAATGGAAAATTCTGTGGATACAGCCAGGTATCGCATTGTACAAGTGAATTTGATGTAACAGACTTAATAAAAACAGGAACGAATGTATTATCTGTTTTAGTAATGAAATGGTGTGATGGTACATATTTTGAGGATCAGGATAAACTACGAATGAGTGGGATATTTAGAGATGTTTATCTTTTAATGCGCCCAGCAAGTCATGTGAAAGATTTTACGGTAAAACAGAATACAGAACCAGGTAAAATTTCTCAAATCAATTTATCTGTAACTCTATCCGAAATGAATAGCAATGAAAATGGTAAAGTTTACTGCACTTTTTATTGTCCGGATGGAAGATTTTTGAAAAAGATTGAAATGAATGCTGAAAGTTCTATTTTGACTAGTGAAATTGATGTAAGTAATCCTATTTTGTGGAATGCGGAAGCTCCATATCTGTATACAATGAAACTGGAATACAATGGAGAAGTAATAGAACAGAAAATTGGTTTAAAGAAGGAAGAAATACGAAATGGTGTTTTTTACTTAAATGGACAGAATGTGAAATTTAAAGGAGTGAATCGTCATGACAGTAATGCCTATACGGGGTATACGATTAGTAAAGAACAGCTGATTGTAGATTTGAAACTGATGAAAGAACACAATATAAATGCGATTCGCACTAGTCATTATCCGAATTCGCCTTGGGCATATGAGTTATATTCAGAATATGGCTTTTATGTAATTGGAGAAGCTGATATAGAAACACATAATACAGAACTTCTTTATGCGGGGGGAAGATCAAATTACAATTATTCGGATGAAAAAATAGAAAGTAGTTCGTTTGGTCTTCTGTGCAGTAATCCAAAATATGAAGATGAGATTATGGATCGTATCAAGAAGTGCGTGATACGTGAAAAAAATCAAGCTTGTATTGTTATGTGGTCTCTAGGAAACGAATCAGGATATGGAATCAATATGGAAAAGGCAGCATCATGGATTAAGTCGCAGAATCCAGATTATCTGATTCATTACGAAAGTAGTATCTATGAAATGCCTGGGCATGTTAATGACTTGAGTAATATTGATTTTTACAGCAGAATGTATATGCCGGTAAAGGAATCAGAAGAATATTGTCAGAAAAAAGTAAATCGTCCGTTGGTTCTTTGCGAATTTTCTCATGCAATGGGAAACAGCAATGGCGATTTGGAAGATTATTTCAAATTGATTTATCAGTATGATAATTTTTCGGGGGCATTTGTTTGGGAATGGTGTGACCATGCCGTTTATGCAGGAAAAGATGAATCTGGAAAAGAAAAATTTTTATATGGCGGTGATTTTGGAGAGTTTCCGAATGAGAGAAATTTCTGCCTTGATGGAATGATTTATCCTGATCGTCGTCCTCATACAGGCTTATTGGAATTTAAAAGTGTAGCGAGACCAGTTCGAGCAAGTTTTGAAGATGGAAAAATCAATTTTTATAATACATTAGATTTTATAAATGCTGATGAAAAGTATAGAATTATCTGGTCATATCTAGAAGATGGTAAAGTAAAAGAACAGGGAGAATTTGAAAATATTGTTCTTCCACCTCATAAAAAAGTTTCTGTTGATTTTTGTAGGAAAGTATCTGCAGGCTGCAGCCTAGCTGAGGTTCGAATTTCCTATAAGCAGAAAGAAAAAACACAATTGATAGAAGCTGATTATGAAGTTGGCTTTGAACAGATGATTATTAAGGACAGAGACGAGTTGTATGAAAAAAATGAGCTGTCTATGATAAAACTTCCAAAAGACCAAAATGCTGTGATTAAGGAAACTGATGAAAAAATCTATGTAGAATCTTCTGCTTATCAGTATGTTTTTAATAAATGGAAGGGAGTGCTGGAGAAAATATCGGTTCATGGAAATGAGTATTTGGTTCATCCTATGACGTATAATATTTGGAGAGCTCCTACAGACAACGACCGAAAGATACTTGGTGAATGGAGAAAGGCTGGATATGATAGAAGTATAATCCGTGTTTATGATTGTAGTATAGTACAGGACGAGAATGCAATATGTGTGAAGTTTTCTCTTGGTGTGGGGGCATTATTCCTGCAGAATAGTATGAGAATAAAGACAGAATATAAGATTTATGCGGATGGAAGTTTGAAAATACATTTGGATGCCGATAAAGATCCGGTATTTCCATATCTACCACGTTTTGGAATTCGTTTTTATCTGCCTTATTCCATGGAACAAGTTCAGTATATGGCTTATGGACCTTATGAAAGCTATCAAGATAAGCGTCATTTGTCTTATTTTGGAACATTTAAGGATACAGTCAGAAATATGCATGAAGATTATTTAAAACCTCAGGAAAATGGAAGTCATTATAAATGCAGAGAACTGATTGTAGGGGATGAAAATCAAAACAAAATTTTTGTTTATGCTAAAGATTTTTCATTTAATGTATCACATTATACGGAAGAAATGCTAGAAAAGGCGGAACACAATTTTGAATTAAAAGAGAGTGATTCTGTAGTTCTTTGCATTGATACTAAAATGTCGGGAATTGGTTCAGGAAGCTGTGGTCCGCATCTGATTTCAGATTATCAGCTTAGGGAAAATAAAATTATCGGGGACTTTATTATAAAGTTTAAACTTTAGGAATTTACAATCTATAGGAGGGGAACATGAAAAAAATATTTAGTTTTGTTATTGCTGCATTCTTATTGTTTACATCAATATTTGCCAATGCTGTTTCAGTAAATGCAGAAGAAGATACTAGTGCTGCAGCTGCAGCAGAGTTAGTTGAAATTCTTCACTCACAAGGTATTGAAAGTAGTGCTTCGGCACAATCTTCCCAACAATTCAAACAGCTAGTTTTTATTAATAATACGCAGGAAACTATTATTTTTTCACAGGATTTTACTGTACCCCAAGGGGTTAAATTACAAATTCCGGCAACAGTAACCTCTGTAACCGTTAACAGTACAATTACAGTTAATGGCGTTATGCAAGACGGAAAAACGATCACTGATCGAAATGCACTTGGCGGAACAGTCGGATCTGAGGGGACAGGTAAAATACTAATCAATAAAGGTGGTATATTTTTCTATAATGGAGCACCAATTATAAGTGGTCGTGTACAATTAACCAGCGATGATGCATCAATTTCCATTAGCGCTGATTCAACACTTAATATTGAAACTGGTACAGTTACACTTGGAGGTAATATTGCTGCTAACGAATTTAAAAATGTTGTTGTAAAAAATGATGCAATACTTAATAAAGGTAGTTACACAATCCCAAATAAGGATGATTCATCTGATGTAACACCACCTGTTGATGATACACCAACAGCTGCTGAAAATGCAGATGCTGTTGTTGCTTTCTTAAGAGATAGTACAAACTGTGATATAGGAACAGATGATTCGACTGATAACATTAAAAGAAGTGGCACTCAGGGTGCTTATGAAGTTGTATTTATTGGTACAAAGAAATTCGAATTAAAAAAGGATTTAGTTATTCCTTCAAATGTAAAAATACAAATAGGTGCTCAATGTACGGATTATGCTATCAATGGAAAATTTACTATCAATGGTAACATTCAGGACAGTCGTCCTGCTGCGAACAGAACGGAAGGTATTGTTGGAAAAGGATCTGGTTCAGTAATATTTACTGATTCTGCCAAATATTATCAGCAGGGTATTGCTTTTATTGATACTACAACGGGTATTATGAAACTTAATTCTGATTCATCCGTTACGTTTAAGCCATCAAATGTTCTTGAAATTACATCAGGAACAGTTTCACTGATAAAATCACTTAAAAAGGATACACATACAGTTTCTACTGTAAATGTTCTTGATGGTGCGACGTTTATTGATGGCGGTTTACTTGAAAACTCAATAATACTAGAAAAACCAAATACATCAAAACAGGATTTGAAAAATGAAATCATGTTTGCTGAAAAAAATATTAACTCTGCTCTTGAAAGCATAGACGGAACAGAAATAGATAGTAATAAATTTTGGTCAACATCTGTTGCTAAAGACACATATAATAAAGCAATAGATGTTGCAAAAGCAGTTTTAAACAACGAAAGTTCATCTACTCAGCAATCTCTTGATGCAATTTCAGAATTAAAAATTGCTTCACTTAGATTCAATTCTTCGAAACAGACAGGGAAAAATTATGTTGCTGAAATTTCTACATACGAAGAATTGGTTAATGCTTTAAATGCACTCGAAGCAGGTTGTGCAAAATATAATGGAGCTGAAGATTATAATCAATTTCATTATGAAGTTGTAGAAATCACAAAACCTGTTACAATTGACACTGTTATTACGGTTCCATCAATGGTAAAACTTCAACTTAGCGCTGATGTTACCATTAATGGAAGACTCAATATTAAAGGAACTTTACAGGATAAATATAAAAATATATATGGTCTTACAGGTAAAGATGGTGTCGGAGATGTTGCATTTACACCTGGCTCATATATGTATATTGCAGGTTTGGGTGAGGTTATTGGCGATACTGGAGGTGTCAAAATTGATGAGAGCTCAATGATGACTATTAGTATACAAAACAAACTTTCTGTCATAAATGGAACGGTTGAAATTCCTAAATCTGTAAACACGGCTCTTACAAATGGAATTTATGGATTTAACAGTTCAAAACTTTTAGTTACTGGTTCTATTCCAACAACAATTACAGTTAATATGTTTGATGATTCTCAATATATTGATAACAGTATTCAGAATTCAGAAATTAAATTAGGACTTGTAGGAAGCTCTGTAAATACGAATGACAATGCTTCTCTTAATGCTGAAATTAGGGATGATTTAATCTATCTTACAGTTCTTTCGAAAGAAAAAAAAGAAGTAGAAGTTCAGATTTCGGATGCTACGGATGTTGCTAAAATTATTGTAAACATTGAGCATGGTGCAATCGTAAGTAAAGAAATTTATAAGGTGGGTGGAAAAACCCAAGCTGAGCTTTCTGACGAAATAGAAAAGAAAATAAATACACTTAATGAGCTTATTACTAAAGCAAAAGATAAAAATCTTGATGCAAAAAGAGAAGAAGGCGTTATCTGGTTTGCTAATGAATTTGTTAAATATGCAAATTGGGATGAAAATAACGTTACAATAAATAGTAATCTATTTGCAACAATCCCGGATTATGCTCCTTATGGAAAAAGTTCAGAAGAATTAGCTAAAGAATTAGCGGGATTTGAAAGAACGGAAATTATAAAAATGCTTGAAGATTCAATTGAAGAAATCACAAATGTTATTTCGGGTGAAATAGTAAGAAGACCTGTTGTTGATATTGACTGGGAAAATGCTACGGTTAAAGATGGTAACATTTATTCTAACGGACATCCAGTTTTTCTTTATGATTACTTCTCAAAGCCACAGGATCAAGATGCAGGCAATGAAACTCTTTATAATGATTATTTAGGTAATATGAATAACCCTAAGAGTCTTAGTATTAAATCCTCGGTTACATCTGATGGTTTACCTGAAAGCTCAACTGTAAATAAACCATATATATTTAATCGGAATGTAGGTTATCAGATGTTGTGGCATAACAACCTTGGCACATTACCAACGAATATTGATGGCAATGGTATTACAACATTTACGCAGTATGATATAACAGACCCTGATGTAAGAGAGTCGTGGGAAAAAGTTTTATCAGCATATGTTCCGGCACAGGCTGATAAAAATTACACAAATCTTGGCTACTGTCTGGCAAATGAACCTCATTGGTTCTTACAGCAAGGTCATTGGGCTACAGCTAAAAAGTTTGATGGTTCACAAGGGCTGGGAACAGATTCATTAGCACTTTTTACAGAGTATGCTGAGAATAAGTATTCAACAATAGATGCTGCAAACGAAGCCTGGGGTACATCGTTTACTTCATTTGAAGATGCAACTTCTAAGGTTATTCCGATTTCAACATCATATAGAAACTCTGTTCTTTGGTATGACGTATGTAACTGGAACATGCAAAGAGCTTCGAATTGGCTTACATTCCTTAATGACCAAGTTATAAGCAATGACGCATCTGCGCTTACCCACCTTAAAGTTATGCCTGATCTTTGGGTTGAATCAAATAGAACGCATGGCATTGATCTTGAAGCTATGACTGATATGACAGGTATGATTGGTAATGATGCCAAAATTAGAGGAAAAAATTTTAAAGCAGGATCTGATGAAAGCTGGAGTGATAGCTATGCTTATTATTGGAAGGAAATGATGTCATATGACTTTATGTCATCTGTTTCTCCAAATAAGTCAAATATAAACACAGAATCACATTTCCTTTCAACAACGCAGTTTAGAGATCTTTATATGACACCTGAATATGTGAATTCAACATATTGGTTAGCTACACTTCTTGGTATGGATGCTAACCTTACATGGTTCTGGGGAAGAGAACCTGATGGTTCAGTGGAATCACGTTTAATTGGTGATAGTGGAATGAATGCCCTTGGAGAGGCATATGCAGCCTCAGTTGCTCAACAGCCAAGAGTTGCAAATCAAGTTTATCAAACAATGACAGATATTAACACATTTGCTTCTGAAGTTACAGAAATTCAGGAACAGAAAAAACCAATCAGAATTTTCTATTCAGAAACTTCAGCAATAATCAATGAAGATTATATGGAAAATCAATACGATATGTATCAGAATTTGTTCTTCAATGGTTTTCCAATTGGGTTTGCTACACAAAACATTATTGATAAACAAGATAACAAACTATGGGATGTAATTGTCGTTTACAATACGCCTAACGTAACGGATACTGAATTCAATGCTCTTCAGACATACTTGAATAAAGGTGGTACGGTTATTCTTGACAGCATAAGCCTTAAATATGATGAAAATCATAAAAATCGATCAGCTGTATTGAAAGAAGGAAAAGGTAAACTTATTTCTGTTGATAAGACAGTTGATGAAATTGCTTCTCAGGCAATTGGGTGTGTAGATATGAGTAATTTCTCTCCTATCAAACTTTCTGAAAGCAATGGTCTTGAACAGAAAGGATGTATGTGGAGAGTTATACCAAGTGATAATGGAAAATACACAATGTCTATTTTGAATATTGGAAAAAATACTGCGACAATAAATATTTCGGCTTACGATAAGAATATTTCTTCAGTAACGGATATGTTTACTCAGCAGGCAAGAACAACTAATTTCACAATAGAATCTGAAGGTGTTATGATGCTTGAAATTACATTAACCGATAAACCAACGGATTCAGTAAAACCAACGGATTCAGTAAAACCAACTGATTCAGTAAAACCAACGGATTTAGTAAAACCAACAGAATCAACAAAACCAACAAACCCAGTAGAACTAACAAATCAAATAACAAGCAAAAATGTTACCGCAACAATTGAAAATACTGCTTCAGTTTCTAGCAAAGAATCAAATGATATTTCTAGTCCTTCAACTGGAGACAATGATTTAGATAATAAGATGATTTTTATTTTTGCATTATCTATTGTAGGGGGAGCATTAATAATTACGAAAAGAAAGAAGCAAGGAATCCAATAGTGAAGTTTTTAACTTAATATGAGAAATAGGTATAAGCCGTTCGTTTTCAAGAAATTGAGAGGGGACGGCTTTTTACTTTTAGAAAGAATTTGAAGGAGATAATATATATATCAATAGTTACAAAAAAGTAATAAAGAAAATGGTGAATATTTACAAATAAAATTCTCCTATTGACAGGTATGAGTATTGTGGTAATATAAACGCGCGTTTACAAAGGAGCTGTTATTATTGAATAGTGAAGAAATTGCAAGAATAGCAAAAGTATCCAGAAGCACTGTTTCGAGGGTAATTAATAATTACAAGAATGTTCCACCAGAGACAAGAGAACTTCCTTAAACTGATGGAAGACTGTATGAGTGGAATGATTGATATTGTAATGACAAAATCCATTTCGCGTTTTCCAGAAATCTTGTGGATACGCTTCAGTATGTAAGAATGCTTAAAGAACGAGGTGTGACGATTATTTTTGAAAAAGAGAATATCAATACTTCTACCATGGAGAGTGAGATGCAGCTGGCACAGAATGAGGTGGAATCGTTATCTCAGAATGTGAAAATGGGTGTTAAGATGAAGATGCGTCGGGGAGAGATGATGGGATTTAATGGATGTCTTGGATATGATTATCATCCGGAGAATAAGAGCATTACTGTGAACGAAGCAGAGGCAGAAACGGTACGCTATATTTTTGACAGATATATAGAAGGTTATGGAGCCTATACTATTGCGAAGGAGTTGACAGCGCTTGGAAAAGTCAATAAAAAGGGTCAAATCAAGTGGACGGACAGTGGGGTTCGAGGAATCATCAAGAATGAAAAGTATAAAGGGGATCTGCTCCAGGGAAAGACTTATACTGTAGATCCTATTTCCAAGCGGAGACTGGATAATCGTGGTGAGGAAGACCGATTCTACATCAAAGATCATCATGAAGCAATTGTGTCGAAAGAAATATGGGACAGGGCGCAGGAAATCTGTCAGGGCCGGTATAAGAAGAATGCGAATGTAGTTGATGGTACAAGAACCAAATTTACAAGAAAATTTGCTTTAAGCAGTATGTGTCAGTGTGGATTTTGTGGTACGAATCTCACCAGACGTTCTCATAATCAGGATACGCATCATATGAAAACCAGTCTGGAAATGCAGAACAGCAACGAACAAAGGGATTGAGAATTGTCCTCATAGTAAAGCAATTGATGAAGTAATTATTGAAAATGCATTTGTGGAAATGTTTCGATTGTTGGCAGAGAACTTTGACGATGTACTGGAATCCGTTTTGATGTCGGTGGAAGAAGCACTGTCTACAGACGGAAGTGCTGATAAATTAAAGCGGATTGAAAAAGAAATATACAACCTTGAGACACGTCGAAAGAAATTGACCGACATGATACTGGATGATAAAATAACGAAGGAAGCCTACGATGAGAAATATGAAGATTTGTGCAGGAAACTTGCAAAGGCGGAATCTGAAAAACAGATGTTTTCTGACAGTGTCATAACGCAGAATGCAATCATAAAACGTATGCAGGAAATTCGTTCACAGTTAACAAACGCAGATGTCATGGAGCAGTTTGACAGAATTGTGTTTGAAAGTATCGTGGAGAAGATTATTGTAGGTGAGACTTATGAAGATGGAACGGTTGACCCTTATAAGCTGACATTTGTGCTTAAGGGAATGGATAACTGGTGTAACGAATTATTACTACTGATATAGGAAGGGAAGTGAGATACCTGTTATGAAAAAATTAGATACTGTCCCAAATGGGGAAATGATTATTTATGAAAACAGCGATGGAAAGACAATTATTGATGTTCGATTTGATGAGGATACACTTTGGCTGACTCAGATGCAGATGGCAGACTTATTTGGAGTACAAAAAGCAGCAATATCGAAACACTTAAAAAATATTTTTGAAAGTGAAGAATTGATAGAAAATGCAGTTGTTTCCATTTTGGAAACAACTGCGGCAGATGGAAAGAATTATCCAACCAAATATTATAATTTGGATGCTGTAATTGCTGTCGGATATAGAGTTAATTCCAAAAGAGCAACGGCTTTTAGAATTTGGGCAACAAATATTCTAAAGGACTATATTAAAAAAGGTTTTGCAATGGATGATGATCGCTTGAAAGAACTTGGCGGTGGTGGATATTTCAAAGAATTACTTGAAAGAATCCGTGACATACGAGCTTCTGAAAAGGTATTTTATCGTCAGGTCTTGGAAATTTATGCAACGAGCATTGATTATGATCCAAAAGCAGAAGTATCAGTTCTCTTCTTTAAACGAGTACAGAATAAGATTCATTATGCAGTATCGGGAGAAACCGCTGCGGAAGTGATATATCATCGTGCAGATGCAGAGAAAGATTTCATGGGATTAATGTCATTTTCAGGAGAACAGCCGACTCTCCGTGAAGCAAAGATAGCAAAAAACTATTTAGATGAGAAAGAGCTGCGAGCAATGGGACAACTTGTATCTGGATATTTAGATTTTGCAGAAAGACAGGCAGAAAGAGAAATACCAATGACGATGGAAGACTGGGCAAAGCATCTTGATGCTATCCTGACATCAACTGGTGAGAATCTTTTGACTGGAAATGGAACTGTAAGCCACATTCAGGCAATGGATAAAGCACAAACTGAGTATAAGAAGTACAAAGCTAGAACAATTAGCAGTGTAGAAGAAGATTACTTGGACAGCATTAAAATGTTAGAGCAGAAAAGCAAGAAATAAGCAGTAAAACCAACAACTTAACAGGAAGGAATGAACGATTATGAACACTCATGACGACTTGTTAAATAACGATGAAATGTGTTCTTTTTATGAGGACGACATAGAAAATATGTGTTCCAACAAAGAATACGACGCAACCCGTGTCACTTGTAGTGCAGGGCAATGATGGAACTCAGGATTGGTTTTACAGTAAACAGATTACAGGAACAGAGACGATAAATGCTTCAGATATTAAGTCAGCACTCAGTATGACATCAGATATAGATTTATCCGCCTGCAAAATCTGGCTGGAAATAACCGAGGATAATGTTTCGTATGCGGTAAACATAGAAGACGAGATTGAAAAAATCAATACCACCTATGTAACCAGGGATGAATTAATGACGGCATTTAAACCAGAAGCTGATGGTACTGCGACAAATTATGGCAAGCTGGTATTTGGTAAGAAATTAGATGGAACAACACAGGAATGGTACATCTTAGGAGCTGATAGCGGTGTATCAGGGGATAATACCATCATTTTTGCCGCAAGCCCGATAGCAACAGTGCAGAAGTTTGATTCAAGTTCAACCAATAAGACTGATAGCAATCTATGGTCAGAGTGTAATTATGGTGGAGCATCTGTAACAGAAGTATTCGCAAACCACTACGGAGCAAGTGAACTTCGTGCGGTATTGAAGGGTATGACAGATGGTTCAAATACATCCTGCTTCACCACAGCCGAGCAGGGCTTGATGAATGATACCACAGTGACAACGACGGATAAGAAGAATAGGAAAACCTATACCACCACAGACAAGCTGTATGCACTGGCGGCAGATGGCGCAGGTGATTCCTATAAAATCATAAAAGCAGGAAGTGACAATAGAACCGTACTAGCTATACGTAATTACTGTAACAGTGGTGAGGGGTTTTGGATGCGTTCGCCTAATGATAGTTTTTCTTATGCTTCGTTGTATGCTTGGCCAGGTCATAAAGTCAACTACAACGATGTTTACACCTACGCCGCAGTTCAGCCCGCTTCCAATCTGAAGCTGTCATCTGTTCTCTTCGCATCTGCTGCGATGGCAACATCATCTGTTGAAACATATGGAATGATAACAGAAGGTCAACCAATGATTTTAAGACTTGACGGAACAAGTAAGGATATTGGTACAGTAACATATAACACCACAACAGGTAATATTAAGGCTGTGAAGGGTGGTATATCACAAAGCGTGGAACTTGTCGTGCAGGGCAATGGCGGAACACATGATTGGTTTTACAGTAAAACGATTGGTACATCCGAGACGATAAATACTTCAACGATTAAGTCAAAAGTTGGGTCTGATATAGATTTATCTGCCTGCAAAATCTGGCTGGAAACTACAGATAGTACGGAAAATTTGACCTATGCGGTCAATGCAACAGAAGCTGCAACCAACAATATCACATCAGTAGCAATTACAGATATCGATACTCCGGCAGCAAATACTGCCTTAGATACATCTGCATCCTGTACAACCACAGGTGTAAGCAGTACCACACCACAGATTACATGGACACCAAATGATACCACAGCAGGATATAATACAAGCTACACGGCAAGCATTACACTTACAGCAGATACAGACTACGAATTTACGGATTCCACAACAGCAACTGTATTAGGTAATTCCGCAACAAGTGTCACAAAGAATGCTGACGGAACACTTACGGTAACATATGCTTTTCCTGCAACAGCAAAGGATAAATTAACAAGTATCACAGCACCACAGGCGATAACCGTAGCGAACGGAACCGCTTATGATGCGATGAATCTGCCTGCAACAGTTAATATTGTGACAGAGGGTAATACGGCAAGCAGTGCACAGGTTACATGGGATACAACCACACCGGCAAGCGGAAGTTATGACCCTGCTGTATTAACCCAGCAGACCGTAACCTTGAATGGTACGGTAGATTGTCCAGACAGTATTGATGCTAACGGAGTTTCACTAACTACGATCATTACTATTACCATAAGTGCGGCAGGTATTGTTGGAGCACCGACAGCAAATCCGACAGCCGGAGCCTATACAGAGAATCAGTCGGTAGCACTTGCTTCTTCCACAGTGGGAGCAACGATTTACTATACAACCGATGGAAGCGAACCAACAATTTTGAGCGGTGTGCCTGACGGAACCACGCAACAGTACACGGCACCGATTGCAGTAACCGGAACAGAAGGACAAAGCAGTACAACTACCATCAAGGCAATCGCTGTAAAGAACGGTATGCAGGATAGTAGTGTAGAGACATTTACCTATACCATTAAGATTCCGGTAGCGAAATATACTGTGACTGTAACGAATGGAAGCGGTACCGGGCAATATGCACAGGGCGAGACAGTAACGATTACAGCGGGTGCAGCACCAAGCGGACAGCAGTTTAAGGAATGGGAAGTAGTAAGCGGAACGATTACACTTGCAAGCAGTACGAGTGAAACAACTACCTTCACCATGCCTGCAGAAGCAGTAAGCGTGAAAGCAAATTATGAAGCTATCCCTGTGACAGGGTACACCATCACAGCCACAGCCGGAGCAAACGGAAGTATTACTCCTAGCGGAGCTGTCGGGGTTGCAGCAGGGGGCAGTCAGACATTTACGATTAGTCCGTCATCCGGATATGTGATTGATACCTTAAAGGTGGACGGTTTGGAAGTGACAGCAACCACAAGCTATACCTTTAGTGAGGTAAATTCAAATCACACCATAGAAGTTAACTTTAAGCAGGAAAGCCAGACACCGGGTGTGCCAGATGTGACTGCACCAAGCATAACCACACAGCCTGGCAATGCGACAGTGAAGAACACCTATCAGATTATTGATGGAGCAAACAGTAGTTGGACGCATGACAGTGATGGTAATATCACCATCCGGGGTAACGGAGACTTCTCCAAGTTTACCGGAGTTAAGTTGGACGGAAATTTGATAGACAAGAGCAACTACACTGCAAAGGAAGGCTCTACCATTATCACACTGAAAGCTTCCTACCTGAATACACTTTCGGCAGGAACCCATACAGTTGAAATCCTTTGGACGGATGGTTCTGCAAGCACCACATTTACCGCCAAAGCAAATACCTCTGATAACAGTAATAACAACCAGAATGATAATAACAAAAGCGATTCCTCTGATGACAAGTCATCGAGTGGAACTGATAAGAAGGATGTTGCACCTGAAACCGGGGACAACACACCGAGTGTATGGCTGTTTATACTATCAATTCTTTCCGGAACGGGATTGATTATTACCGTAAAGAAACGCAGAGAAAATTTGAATTCATAGAAACGATAGTTAAAAAATGAAACGAGAAAATAACCATGGAGAAGGCGGGCATGTATGTCCGTCTTTTCTTCAAAGAAAACATAACAGGGAGTGTACGCTGCGGAAGAGGCGAAAGAAAAGACACAGACGGAATCAAAGCAGAAGGCGTGTATGGGAATGGAAATGCCTGACTCTGCAACTTTTATTAGCGGTGATATTTGTTTTTTCTGTGGCGGGGCTTCTTGGATATGGCATCTTCTATCTGTGTCAGAATGAGAGTAGCAGAAACACGCAAAAAGAATTACAAGACATACGAGGAGAATCGAAAAAATTGTTTTTATTATATCATATATTTTGGGATTTATTAATGAATAGGGATCAGAGACCATAGATGACGGACACTAGATGATTTCTTTATATCTTTTACTCAATGATTTCATAAATTCAATCCTAAAAATATACATACCATTTTACACGAGATTTACTGTAATGTAGGACAATTCTCTTTTGAATTCCAAACACTTCGATTTTACAGTCGTATCGCATGAGATCAGTTGTTATCATTACTTCGCTCGGTAACATGATTTTGTCTGAAGTTATTGCGGTGTAGGATTTAATGTTATATACATTATAGACTTGTTCATCATCCTGCACTCGTATTTTAATTGGGATAATTGAGCCATCTGCACAATGCTGGCATATGACATCCACTGGTTTTTGCATATCGTGATCACCACCCTGAACTTTCGATTTTAATACGAATACATTATAGAACATATGTTCGAACTTGTAAACAAAAAAGTAGAAAACAAAGATACAGTATGCATATGAGAATCAGCTGTTTATATGCCAGACACTTTAAACCATCAGTTGAATGACATAAGCTTTCATCGGTTGTAAACTTAGTGAATGAAAATAGACATTTATTGAAACCACTTTTCATTCAGATATAGCAGGAGGATTACATTATGGGACAGACATTGGGAGACTTTTTAAAGATAACTTCAGCGGATGACTATTTTATGATAAACATTCGTAAAGATAAAGAAACGGTATATTTCGGCTACGAAAATGAGGTTCCCGATGATATAAAATCCTTTATTATCACAGAAATTTATATTGACTGGGCGAGCGAGGCATTGGGAATCCGTGTGTCTGAGAAAGAAGAATAAAATACTGGCGGATTCATTCAAAAGGTGCTAGAATGCTTCTACTACATATTAAAACGGCAGATAAATAAGGGGGAAGCGCTTATGAAACCGATATATTTGTCAATCCAGCAACAAGAAACAGGAGAAAACATTAGGAGATTGTTGAAAAGCAATGGGTATACGGTGAAAGATATCCAGGAAGTCATGGGATTTGAGAATCCACAAGCTGTCTATAAATGGCTTTCCGGGAAATCGCTGCCTAGTCTGGAAAACCTCCTGATCTTAAGCAAATTATTGAATATCAGTATTGAGAATATCCTCGTCATTGACGAGGATATTAATATATTACGGAGCATTAATACACAATGGATGCTGAATAGGATAAATGATGTTTTGGTGCTGCAAAATGGAATCCGCAATTATCGAATCAGATAAGCGCTTATCGAAGGAAACGGTGACAAAATTCGAAATATCGAATGAGAGCGTGACAAAAATGCAAATATCGAATGAGAGCGTGACAAAATTTAAAATATCGAAGAAAACGGTGCCAAAATTTAAAATATCGAAAAAAACGGCACCATTTTGAGAAATATCGAAGAAAACATACACCAAAATTTAAAATATCGAAGAAAACATACACCATTTTGAAGAATATCGAAAAAAACAGCACCATAATTTCATGTGGCGGCAGACAGTAAATCCAATTATAATTAATAATAAAGATAGAAAGCGAGGGGTAACATCATGAAAAAGATTATTAGAAACCGGATCAAGTGTAAAAAATGTGGAGAGATCATTGAGAGTACCAGCAGACATGACTTTAAGTTCTGTAAATGCGGTGCGGTTGCTGTTGATGGCGGGAAAGATTATCTGCGCAGAGTAGGAAGCAAAGACGATTATGAAGAACTGATTGAGTATGAAGGCAGCGATGATGATGAAGAGTGAGAATCTGAGGTTTTTTATGGACGAAACCGGGAGACCCTATGAACCAGGTGAGCCTGAGTATGAGAGAGCGGTACAGGAGACACCGGAATCGTTGGCATTCGAGGAAGAGATAATAAAACAATTTAGACTGGTAGATAAGAATGAATAAATCGAGGGAGGTGTATCATGAATTTATATATTAGTGATCTGCATTTCGGACATAAAAATGTAATACTGTTTGATCACCGACCGTTTTCAGATGTCGACACAATGGATCACTGCCTGATTCAGCTGTGGAATTCAAGAGTGTCCGCAGATGATGATGTTTATATCGTGGGCGACTTCTGTTACCGGTCAGGACGGACACCGGACTGGTACTTAAGACAGCTCAAGGGTCATAAGCATTTGATTATCGGAAACCATGACAAGGCCACACTGGACTGCGAAAACGCTGCAAAGTATCTTGAGAGCGTTGAAAAAATGCAGCATGTCACAGACGGAGACAAACAGATCTGCCTGTGTCATTATCCATTGGCAGAATGGTATAAAAGCCGTCATGGATCATGGCTTATTTATGGGCACATCCATGGGGCACGGGATGAGGTGTATGAGTTTATGAAAACGAGAGAGCGTGCCTTAAATGCCGGTGCCTGCATTAACAATTACACTCCGGCATCGTTTAATGAATTAATACGGAACAATAAAGCATTTCAGGAAAAGGATTCATAAGATCGTAGAAAGAGGGATTTACAATGGGAAGAACAGAGAATATAAATGTCTTTCAGGACACAATGAACATGTGCAAAGATAATGACAGAATCTGGGAATCTGTTCATAACTCTGCAGAAGGTCAGAAATTGATTTTGGAAGGGGCTGCGATTGCGGAACCAGATAAGAAGCGATACAAAGAGAAAGCACGGATCACGGTATCAAAAAAGAGAACCTTTGAAGCAGCATCGGGATACCGAGGAACGAAAACAGCAGTACACAACTTTGCATCGGCTTCGAATCCGGGTGGCGGAGTGGAGCGTGGTGCAAATGCTCAGGAAGAGTGCTTATGCAGATGTTCCGGGTTGTTTAAGTGCCTGAATGCTCCGGATGCGTGGGGTGGATTCTACATGGCACACCGGGCAGAATATAATCCAATCCACAATGATGATATCATTTACACGCCAGATGTTTTAGTTTTTAAAAGTGATACCGTAAAGCCGGAGCTGATGGATGAAGCGGACTGGTATACGGTTGATGTTATTACCTGTGCGGCTCCGAATTTAAGAGAGAAACCAAGCAATGCGTTTAATACAGGTGACGGAAAAGACTCAATCAAGATTACAGATAAAGAACTGTTAGCGATTCATGAGAAACGGCTTCGGAGGATTTTAGACGTGGCTTTGAGCAATAAAGTTGAAACGATTGTTCTCGGAGCGTTCGGATGTGGAGCTTTTATGAACAATCCGAATGTAGTTGCACAGGCATCCAAAAATGTTTTGAACGAATATCTGTATGCGTTTAAGAATATTGAGTTTGCAGTTTATTGTAGTCCAAGCGACGACACAAATTACAGGATATTTGACAGGGTGTTCAGACCGTATACAAAATAAGAAGAGACGGCTATAACAGTGTTTACAGAAAGCGGGTGAGAATGGATGCATTATGTGATTGGGGATATACATGGCTGCTATCAGGACATGATGGCATTATTAAATAAAATCGAGTCACAGGATCAGGATGCACAGATCATCTTCGTCGGCGATTTTATTGACCGCGGACCGGACGTCGACAAGGTGTTGGACTGGTGCTTAGAGAACATCACATTAGACGGAAAATATAAGGCGGTCCGAGGTAATCACGAGCAGATGGCAATTGAGTGGTATAAGGAGTTTATGGACTGGTATGATGACGCCGGTAGTTATTCCGCCAGAGAACCAATGCCTGAAACCTATTATGATTTTTCAAGGTGGATGGACGCGATGGGAAAACTGACACCGGATGGATTGAAACCATATATTGATTTCTTTTCCCATCTGCCATACAACCGGAAAATGACAGTTGAAACAGTATCCGGGAAGACAGTGGATTACAGGATCGTGCACGCTTTTTATGAGTATGATGAGGGAGTACCAAAATTAGAGCAATATTATACAAACCTGTATGCAAGAAAATATGGCAATTATAAGAGTGATGAGATCGTTGTGCACGGACATACGCCGACGGTTGCACTGGCAGCCGGGGATTCGTTAACCTATAATATTCGTCCCGGTCTCATTAGTTATCATAAAAATGATGTTAACGTGGATTGCGGCTGCGTCTATAAGGAGGCTTATCCAGAGTATCCGGTTATGTTGGGCGCCTTTTGTCTTGAAACCTTTGTGGAAATCTATGTAATGTCTGTTAAAGAACGGTTTCAGGAGAACGGCGCCGGAGATGGGATGAGTAAATACGAGGATTACAAGCAGAAGTATCTGGTACAGGAGAGCCTTGAGAGAGCGGCACTGATGAAGATGTATCTATAAGAAATCTGAATCGTCATGATGAAAATGGTTTTCGAAAGACAGATAGATTACTGGGGAGGATTAACAGAATGATTTGGAAAATCACAAGACGCAAGCATAATGTAGTTTTTGTTTTCGGCAAACAAGCAAAAGTATTGAGAGAAATGCTCGATTCGGCAGTTGTTCCAGACAGGACGGCACTTGAAAAGGAAGCAGATGAGTTTGAGCAGTACATGTTGAAAAAGAGAGAGGAGACTCTGGCACGCGGTGAGAAATGGTAGTGTGAAAGCACTATTTGCAATAAATATAACAAAAATAAACTGAAATACGTAAAAAATGTTCTGATTTCTGACGAGCAAATGAAATTTTGAGCCTTGTTGTATGTGTAAACAGCGTGAGGATTGAATCCTTGCGAATACTCGATACACATGTGAAGAGAGGATGAAAGCGTATGACAGAGAAAGTAAATCAGAATGTACCGAAAACGGAAGAAATGAGTAACCAGAATAACAACATCAAAAACGAAATCCGACAACGAAATGCTGTTCTAATTGATCAGCAGACCAAGAGGCAGATTCAGGAATGGCTCGAAGGCAATCCATATCAGGAGTTATTAGAGTACATGAGATCCAGAGTCATGGGGCAGGAAAACATAGCGGTTGTGGTCGCCAATGTATACAATTACCTGAAAAATGTCAGTATACCGGATGCAGGCATGGAAATGCCGACCCACGGAAACTGTAATAATATGATTTTGGCAGCTCCATCTGGAAGCGGGAAAACAGAGACTTACAGAGCTTTTAAGGATTACTTTAAAAAGCGCATCCCGGCACTCCGGCTCACCATCTCAGACGTCAGCAACCTGACTGCGACCGGATATCGAGGAGCTGAGCCGTCGAGCATTGTGGAGCCGTTTCTCGGATGCGGACTGGAGCCTATTGGAATCGTATTCATGGACGAGTTCGATAAGATCTGCACACCATCCTACAACGCTAATCACGGAGACGTTCACCTCGAAGTGCAGCACAATCTGCTTACGCTGGTTGAGGGATCACGTGTTGAAACGAAACAGGGCTACGTTAACACGAATAAGCTGCTGTTTATTGGGATGGGGTCTTTTGATCAGTTCCGAAAAAAGAGAGAAAATGATAGCAAGGAACCGATTGGATTTGGAGCAGTGGGTAGTGACGAAATTATGGAAGCTGAACATGCGGCTCCGATCACCAGAGAGGACATGATCTCAGCAGGTGGTTGTTATGAGCTGATCGGGCGGTTTTCATATATTGAAAACTATCATCCATTAGATCAGGAGACAATCTTAAATATTATTAAGAAGGCATGCGAAGACATCGCTGATCAGTTCCACTGCGATATTAATTTGGAAGAGGAGGCAATGGCTGAATTATTTGAGAGTGCTAACTCGAAGTTCGGATGCCGATTGATTGAAAGCAAAATTCGGGAAGTGGTCTTAAAGGCGTACAGTGAAGCTATGCAGAAAGACAGTGCGTGGGATGTTATGGATCTTAATATAGACACACTCAATTCTTATACGTTTGGATTCCGAGAGTATACAGAAGAGGAAATGGAACTTGAAGAGGCATTCCAATCGGGAGGAGTTCATAAAGAGATTCCGGTTCCGAAAATGAGCTTTGAAGAACGGATGGAAGCATTAATTCGGGCACAAACACAGCAGGATTAGATTGGCGGTACTTTTATCAGTGCCGCAAAGCCTTGAAAAATAAGGCTTTTAGTGTAGCACTAAAAGCTATTTGTAGTCGGATTATCTATATACGCATAAAATTGAAAAAAGCGAAAACATAGGTAGAAAAGGTGTTTTAGATATCTGAAGACCTTGAAATATAAGGCTTTGTTCACAGCGGACAAACCTATTGACAGATTAATGGATGGTCATTGAATCGCAAACAAAGTGAAATCACTGATAAGAAAGGTGTTTTAGGTATCTGGAAGCCTTGAAAAATAAGGCTTTGTCCGCAGCGGATAAAGCCATTTGAGGTCGGATTAGAGAATAGTCATAGAATCTAAACAAAGTGAAATCGTTGGTAAGAATGGGGTTTTAGATACCGCAAAGCCTTGAAATATAAGGATTTTACCGCAGCGGCAAAAGCCATTTTGCGATAAATACGGACAAAATGATTACCACGACAATAAGGAAAGGAACGATAATATATGGAAAAAAAGCAGCAGGAAACAGCAGACAAGAAAATACTGAAACAAGAGATTGCAGTATATTCCGAAAAGTATAACGTTCAGGGAAAAGTGATGGACTACGGCGTGGTCACGAAGCTGGTGTTTAATTATGACGGAAAAGATATAGAAATCGGAATTCATAATAATCCGCTTATGAATACAGACTATGTACAGACTGGACGCCAGATTTTGGAATCCTATATTGAGAATCTGAGTTCAAAGGATCGAAAAGTCATGCTGCACAACTGGTATATAGAAGACCATTTATCTCAAAGAAATGGCAGATATGCGCTCGCACATGGAATCGTGACAGGGCATACCCGGTTGCCGGATTCCATTTTCTGTCATACCTCCAAGATCCGAGAGACATACGTAAATGAAGAAGACGAGCTTGTGATTTTGACTATGAATACGGAGTACCATTGTCCTTTAAATTCATGTGACTGGAATAAACAAGATCAGTACCCGGATATGATTTCTGATTATGAGAAAATAAAGGCAGAATACAAGGATAAGGATTTAAGACCGGTAATCGAGCCAGGTAAAGTACTGCTGGTGCTTTCGAACTTTAGTCATTATTACTTTCATTCCTTATATTGCATTCCAGAAGGAGCTGACCAACCTTGCGAATACAGTGGGGACGTGCATGTAGGGATGTTCCAGGACAGCTATTTAATTGAAGCGGATCACGGACGGATTGATTTGAGATATTTCCCACATTTTCAGAATATTGAGTTCTATTCGGAGCACACACAAGGGATGCCACTGTTTCTTGAAAATGTAGGAGATGTCACTTTATATGCGAAATCGTCTGTTGGCACCATTAAGTTGAATCCGGGTGAGCGGAAAGAGGTCAGAAAAGAGAATGCAGAAACTGAGACAACAAGCTTACCGAATGGGGACTTATATCCGGCTGGGATTATAGAATAAACATGTGGAAGGCAGACACTGGAGACCTGATGATGGGTCTCCATATGCTGTCTTTTGAGTTTGTGATTATAGGCTTAGGAGAGAGCTTATAACTCGTCATCGCCGTCATATTCGTCCTCATCGCTGTCCCCATCCAGATATTCATAGAACACCAGAGTTGCAAACCAGCTTTCCCACGGCATGATATGATTAATGTCAGCGACGTGTCTGACAGGAGAGTAAGTAGGATGTTTAGCTAAAAATTTATTGGTAAGCGTTATAACATCTATGGTATTAATATATTTATAACCTAACGATCGAGCAACATCACAGAATTTAATCTTTGCATAATCAATCGTTGCCTTGTCAAGTGCGGTTAATACTTCGTCTTTTTGCCATTTTTCCATAAGGATAACCTCCAATTTAACTTATATTATGATTGTGTTGTGGTATTCTCAAGAGAAAGCGGGAATTAAATCCCGTTTTTCTTGTTTTTTAAATACATTGCTTTATACGGTTCGGGAACGACCTGAAGCAACATCTTCGGGTCATAATCAAAGTGATCTGGCTGTGCTCTGATGCGTCCGATAATATCAACATCCGGATAAGCCATTTGAATTTCATTTATAGCTGAAATAGAATCTTTATTACGCAACCAGCAGTATACTTTCACAGTTGGAGCCTGCTCATACATTGAATTAATTGCCGCGAGTGCTGCGTCAATCCGCGAGTTAGAACCGATGCTCACAAACACTTTTCCAGTAAGTTCATTGATATTAAAAAAGAAAACTATAAGACGGATTGTATCTGCTACAGAACTGGTAATATACAATTCTTTGATTGCAGTATTTGGCAAAGGACGGAATCCTAAGTAGCTGCTAGAATTTAATGCATATCGCTCACGCTGAGCGTTTATATGTTGTAAATTAATAGTTTCAACAAATTGAGGTGTTTCGAAAGTGAGCATTCCGTGGTTTAAAACTTTGCTAATACCAAGTTTTTCCTTTACTTCATCAGGAATCCAGCGGATATCTGTTTCAGCGGCAGCTGTTGAGAATGATTCATGTTGTCCGCTTAAAGTTTCAAGAGGAAATAATGGCAAACATTTGCTTTCGTTAAGACAGTTAAAAATCTTGACAGAATCTGCATCACCAAGCAAGGCTTTCTCTGCTAAGTCATCCGGATAACCAAGATATTTAATCAACACATCTAACGACTCTATCGGTTGACGGTGTGTACAATCATATGCATACTTACCGATTTTGATTTCATGATTCGCAGTCAAGCGAAGGGTGCCTTTGCATTCGGAAAGACGGTCAGGGTGATTTCGAATCATGAAAATTGCAAGGTTTTCGTTTCGTGTTTTGCTGTGATCGCAGAGGTAATCAATCATGGCGTTTAAACAAGCAATCGCGAATTTAATACGATTCCAGGAGAAGGAATACTGATATCCTGCAAGCGTCGAATTGATCCTATGAATACCAGTTTCATCATCATAATCGTATTGAAGTGTTTGAACGGGTATATGCTCGACAATTTCGTATAAAGTTGAAATAAATTCTTCCTCGCCAAGCGGTTTTTGATTGACGAATCCCTTAGCCTGGTTTAAAAGATAATCGATAGTATGCTCATAATCTTTATATTTTTTCAAGAACCAGGTGAGCTCTTGAGCGACTTCGGTTGCATTGGTCCATGTGATGTCGTCAGCGATTTGAGGACAATCTGGTACCCACACTGAGTGACGCCTCATAGCGAAGTCGTGCTCGTATTTGACCGGACAGTTCAAGCCGTTAAAGGTTTCCGACATCAATTGTGCGAAATCTTCTGATTCAATCTGCGGGGATGCATTTACTTTGTTGATAAGTTTTTCCATGTTTTGCGTTATAAAGTTATTATTCATAAACTGTTCCTTTCCAAATGCACCTGTCTGATATAGAAAAAAACGATTAGACAACTGGCGACATTTTGTGGTATTTTTATATGTTAACTTAAATATGTGCGAGTGATTTACAAAGGAATGCATTTTTAGTGCATTCCCTGTGTAGATTGATAATTTTCTGCTGTAATGAGGTTTAAATGCTGCATATACTCTGTTGCTTCCGGACAAGTCATTAAAGATTTTTCAGAAATTGAGGAAGCAAGGTATAAGCCATCCATGGAGCGGAGTCTCGACAATGCGGTATATAACATTCCAGAAGCAAAGCAGTCCGGATATATAAGTGCCTGATCAAGAGACAGTCCCTGAGATTTGTGAATCGTGATTGCATATGCTGGGACAAACGGAAACTGCTTGATGGATTTTGTTTTATCAATGGAAGACACAAACTGCTCTCGTTTAACTTTAATCTGTTTCCCGTTGACCAATACCGTGATAACATCTGCCTGAATTGATATGATTTCAGCCATAGTTCCGTTCACGTAGCCTCGTTTTGGTTTGTTGGAAACGAACATGATCTTCATCCCTTCGAATACCGGAAGCTGGAGCGGAACAGGGTATTCACCTTCGGATGCGTCTGAGGCTCCGGTTGCATTCATATTCTGAAAGGATGGATCTGTCATATGTTTACTGATGGTATTATTATTAATCTGATTTACAGTTGCTCTGTGTGCTGCGAGAACGAGGATGCCTTCTGGTGGTGTCAACTTTTCGGATACAACTCTGTCATCCAATAAAGATAACACCCGGTTATCACCATCATGGATATGTCTCATAATTTTGGCATACAGAGATTCCCCAGCATTTGTTCTCCGATTCTTTTCTAATAAAAAGTGTTTTATAGGCAGAGACTGGTATCGCTTTGACTCAAAGAACATATAATGTAGAGAGTTATATTTATGAACCAGCCAGGTTGCCTCATCCTCTGTGACAACACATGGAAGCTGACCGACGTCTCCGCACAGAACGAGTTGAATCTTCTTTTTATACAGACGTTCGGCTTCCTCAATCGTATACAAAATTGTGTCAAACAAATCGCATCTGACCATACTGAGTTCATCAATAATCAGAACATCAACGTTTTCCAATGTGTGAATCTGCATGAGGTTTACAGAGTTTTCTTCTATAATTCCGGTATTAAAATGGAAGAAACTATGTATTGTAGCCGCATGTTCATAATTCGTTGCGGCAACTGCAGTAGTGGCTACGACTGCTACGTTTCGATTTGCCTGATTACAATATTCTATAAACTGTTTAAGCAAATACGTTTTTCCGGTACCGCCCATTCCGTGAAGAAATACATTTTCCCCATTTTTCAGTACCGAAAGAATATATTTCTTAAATTCGTTATCCAATTTTTCATTAATCGGATTCTCGGAATTCAGCTCGGCAAGTATCGAATCCTGGGATGCTTTCGGCCCAACCAGAGCTCCTTTTATTGAATCTTTAATTTCTTCATTACTTGAATGTTGTCGCACCTTTGCATCCCCTGAGCACGTACACATGTCCGCTGTAGAAAGACATACATTTTTATGATTATGAACTACGTATATAGTTTGATTTAAACTTTGGATGTCAGTGCCTTTGAATTTAGCAATAGTTCTGTCTACGGTACGACTACAGATATGCCACTCCGGATGCTCGTTTTTCAAAATCTTAGCAATTTGTCTTGCAGAAATCCCCTCATCATGCATCCTCATGATCGCTTTATCGCGTTCGGCTGCAGCATTAATGTTCTCTTCAGTTTTCTTTGCGCGTGCGTTCACCGATACCAGACCGCATTTTTCAGCAATTTCAGGCTCGATGTCTAATGTTTTACAGATTTTATCGTAGGAATATCGAAGAGGAAAGTCCATTTTTGAAATGACATCTTCTGTTCCTTCAAGGATTCTCTCAATTGCGTTTTCATCAAGTGGTTCTTCCATTTTTTCCACGTTTCTGCGAAGAAAGTATTCTGCCTGATCTGGGTCATACAGTGTCCGTGCGAGGTTATAATAAATTAATCCGTATTTATATCTGCCACTGCCGTCAACCCATTTTCGTAATAAAAGAAACTGATCCAGATGCCACAATCCATATAACGCGATATGGCACCATTGCGATAACTGCTGGTCGCTTAATGCATCAGCGGATGCTTCATACTGGCTCTCCTTATGCTTGGCTTCGGTAATCTTTGCAAGTGTTTTTTCTGAAAGCTTCTGACCTTTCAATGCTTTCGCTTCTAATTTTGCATAGAATTTAACCATCGCTGCTTTGGTAATGCCTTTTTCGGAGCGTTTGAGGGCTTTTCGGATTTCGAAGTCTTCCGGGTCATCAACAAATCCAGCAACCAGTTCGTCCATTGTGAAATAATGACCTGTAATGTCCACAAAACGCGAGAATCGCTTAGCTTTAGTGTTCAAAGTTCCAGCAACTCGTCCCATACGGCTGATTCCATGAACCACGCGGTCAACATCTGTACCGGCTTCGCTTGCACCGTTTTCAAGCAAACGTTCTAATTTATCGAATGCGCATTGGTATAAAGCGGCAAAACTGATCGCTTCTTCAGAATCAACCGGGATCGGTTCCTTGAGCACATAGTGAAGAGCGAATCCACGTCCACTAAATAAGAAGGAAGTCGGTCGTGGGAGGACGTCATTATCAAAGGCGGTCAAAAGGAAGTCGTATAATAACTTGAGAAGCTGCGTCTGCTCCGATTCTGGAATACCGTCCTTGTGAACTGAGTCAAGATCAATATACATTTCATTAATATAGTGAAAATATTCTTTTCGACGTTCCGTGCTGCCCGGATTCAAAATATTAAGAGTTCGGTAATTATCATACTTTTGAACTGATTCAATTGAGAGATTATCGAGATCTCTGAATCTGTTTTTAATCCACGGAGCTTTCTCGGTCGGTTTCTGGTTAAAGTATTTTCCGTTTCGGTAAGGGAAGCACACTGTTCCCTCAACGCCTCTTTCTCCATAACAAAGATACGTGTCCAATTCGAACTGCTCCTCGTTTGAGAGCTCTTGCAGAATATCCATGCGTGATTCGAGAGTTTCTGTTGCCCGGAGCTTTTCGAGCAGTGATTTGCATTTTTCAATTTTGTCCATAGTGTCAATCCATGTCACTTATATCAGTGAGTCCTTTCTTTTTGTGTTCGAAACTAAAAATGGTACGAATGCTCGTACGATAACGAGGGTTAGGAACTTTTGAGTCCTTCCTCGCGTTCGTACTAGAATATGGACGAGTAACTAACAGACAAATAAGCTTTTTGAAATTAACAATCTGATTAAAATGGTATGGAACATAAACTTTTTAAAATAAATATGAAATACCTGACGAGTTTTCAGAAATGTGAGCCTTATTATGTATGTAAAAACAAAAAAACATAACACTTAGTAAACGAAGGAGAGAAACAGTATGAAAACAATGAGAAACGCATTAAACATCACAGCAGACAACCACGAGCTCGTCAAAGCCGGATATATTCAGCTTCCGGTTCCGATCACGATCACGGAAGAATGGCTCAATTCGCCGTCACTTTTGTATAAGGAAGAGACTAATCGGGAACGGTTAATGTACGACTTAAGAGCATGCGGGATTACAGACACTGACTTTGAAAATTTAATCGGGAAAACGATATATTCTGTTCCGGATGACGCTATTTACAATGCCTATCTGGAAGTCACTCGGCTTGATAAGCTGACGGAACAGGAAGATATAGCATATGAAGACATGCAGAAATATTTATCTGAGAGCGATGCTTATGTGGAACAGATGACTGAAGCATATTCGAGATTTAGTGAGCTGCTGATCGATCGGGTTTGGAATTATTATCTTTTTAAAGAACAGGTTAAGCTGGATCGTCTGATGCATGCATATAAAGAGATGGTTGCTGAGTGCACGGTACAGACTCTGTTGTTTATTTCAGTCAATACACCTAATTTTGGTCTCGGAATCTGTTTTAAGAACGAATAAAACTGAGGGAGTACGAATCAGAGCATCTGACAATCACAATCGGTTGGATGCTCTGAGAATAAAAATTAGCTGTAAACAAAAACAGTTGGTTTCCTTTACACCGGGAGAAGCACTATATAAATAGGAAAAGATACCGATTTCTGTAAAAGATATTCAGGATACCTTTTTGTTAACACTTAGGAGGATTGCATGATTTACGGATATGCACGTTGCAGCACAAATGAGGAACGGCAAGATATCAATCGTCAGAAAAGGGAACTGCATACATTGGGCGTCACAGATGAAAAGTGTATTTACTGGGAATATGAGAGCGGAATGAAGGATGACCGAACTGAATTTAACAAGTTGCTGGATATTGTGACTGAGGGAGATACCGTTGCCACAACAGAGGTGTCCCGTCTTACCAGGTCAACGAAGCACTTATGCGAGATATTACAGACGGTGAGGGATAAGAAGCTGATCCTCAACATCGGTGGCTCGTTCGTGGTCGATTGCTCAAAAGGAGAACTCGACCCTATGACGGAAGGGATGATCAAGATGTGGGGCGTATTCTCTGAGATGGAGCGCAATATCATTTCTCAAAGAGTGAAATCGGGTATAAAGAATGCCAGAGCTAAGGGAAAACAGATCGGGAGACCTCCGACTACGGTTGACGGTTTGCCTGACAAGTTTTGGAAATACTACCAGAAATATAAAAATGGGGAAATCAATGTGGCTGAGTTCGCGAGGCTGTTGAAATGTTCGAGAGTGACGATATATAAATATCTTTCGATGGTAGAATAGGATTGGAATAAAATTGATGGAAAGCTTGCAAAAAGTTTATGGAAAATTCAGTTGATTCCGTGCAGACTCTCACTTATAATGATATTGAGGCAGAGAGCCTTTTGAGGAAACTGAAAGGTGCTATGCACAGTACAAAAGGAGGAATGCCGACTTGAATACCGAAATAACAAATGCTGTGAATGCAGCGGGAGACAAAGCACAGTATGATGCCCGTGTTAAAAGGATATTAGCACAAAAGAATATTTTAGCTCACATTCTGGTAAAAACGGTTGATGAGTTCAAGGGAATGAAGCCGGAGGATGTAGTAACATACATTGAGGGTGAGCCAAAAGTTGGGATTGTACCAGTTGAACCGGGATTGTCTAATATAGAAAAAACAGATGCCACAGGACAGAGAATCGTCGGACTTAACACAGAGAACGCCGAAATCAATGAGGGACTGGTCAGATTCGATATTATTTTTTATGTTCGCATGAAAAATGGGCTTTCCCAGATTATTGTGAATGTTGAGGCTCAAAAGGATGAACCTACTGAATATAAGATATTAAATCGGGCAATCTTTTATGTGAGCAGGCTTGTATCATCACAAAAAGAGAGAGATTTTGTAAACACGAATTATGATGACATAAAACAGGTATTCAGCATTTGGATTTGTATGAATATGGATTATAATAGTTTAAGCCATATACATCTTGCGAAGGATGAGATGCTGAGTCCATATGACTGGAAGGGCAATATGGATCTGTTGAATATCGTGTTAGTTGGGATTACGAATGATATTCCAGAACATGACGAAAACTATGAGATGCACCGTCTGATTGGGGCACTTCTTTCGACCGAATTGAGGGAGCAGGAAAAACTGGATATCATAGAACATGAGTATAATATCCCAATCAGCAATGAATTAAGAGAGGATGTGAGAATTATGTGTAATCTGAGTACAGGCATTGAAGAAAAAGCTACAGAGAAAACAAGCGAAAAATTTATTCTGAATATGTATAAGAAAGGTTATACATTAGATCAGATCGCAGATATTGCAGAAACAAGCGTGGCTGCTGTGGAAGCAGTTATTAAGAAGAAAGAGCCTGCAATGGCATAGGCGACAAGTGAATACGAAAAGAATTAGGCAGTAGATCAGAAATGATTTGCTGCCTTTGCTTTTGTGGAAAGAAAGATGAGTGATATTAATTTATACTTGTATAATTTTTGATTTAAGAGTATTATCAGAAAAGATTGCAGACATCGCATAGGATGATAACGTGTTGTGAACATTTTGTTTACTTTGGAAATTGAAAGACGCAGACCCTTGATTTTACTGGGTTTTAAATTACGTAAATAGTTCGAATCTTCTCGCGCACGTATGCTAAATAGTCTTAAATTCTTGAAAAATCAAGGGTTTAGGGCTATTTTTGTATATGCAGATTTTATGAATCCTTTTTAATGCGGAAAATTCCATAAGATGGTATAATAAAAAAGAAAAATTACTGGAAACAATGAATTAAGGTAACCTTAAGGTTATTCGAGTTGGAAAGTAAGATTTACGTGTTAAGATGGCATCATCAAAGATAAGAGGAGGAAAAAATATGTGGACGAGAGCGGAATTAAAAGACAGAGCAAAGTTTGCATTTAAAAGAAACTATTGGAGAAGTGTGCTGATCAGTTTACTGCTGGCGCTTTTGATAGGAGGCGGCAGTGGCGCAGGAAGTGCAGGTTCGGCTATGTCATCAGCTTTAGGAAGTGACGGAAGTGATATTACCTCGGACTCCTATGATGATTTTTATGATGACGCAGATGACATCTGGTATGGGATGAATGATGTCTATGACAATACAGATCATACAGCACTTCTTTTTGCAGGAGTCATTTTTGTTGTGATCTTCATGATTGTATTTGTGATCATTATGACTGTTACAATTCTTTTGGATGCATTTATTTTTAATCCATTGGAAGTGGGATGTAAACGTTTCTATTTAAGAAACCTCAATGAGGCAGCTTTAGTGGGAAATGCCGGATACGCATTTGATAACAATTATAAAAATATTGCAAAGACAATGTTTTTCCGTGATCTGTATACTGTTTTGTGGTCAATGCTTTTTATTATTCCTGGCATTGTAAAGTCATATGAATACCAGATGATCCCATATCTGCTGGCAGACAATCCACAGATGACAAAAGAGGAGGCATTTGCAGAGAGTAAGAGAATGATGCAGGGACAGAAATGGAATGCATTTGTTTTGGATTTATCATTCATTGGATGGGATATTTTATCTGGAATGACAATGGGAATCCTGGGAATCTTTTATGTGCAGCCATACAAAGATGGAACACATGCCGCATTATATGAAGCTTTAAGATACAGAACTCCGTATCAGCAGATTCAGAATCCGGCACCTTACCAGCAGAATACTGCAATGAATCAGCAGACAACAGAGATGCCGAATAGATTTGAAAATCAGAATATCGATCAGCCGTTTGAGGACAGAACGGATTATTAGGAGAACAACTACGGATGGATTACAAAATCTTGATCGCAGATGATGAGCCGGAGATTAGAAATCTTCTCCGGCTTTATCTGGAAAATGAAAACTATCATGTAATAGAAGCGGAGGACGGACAGCGGGCGCTCGATTTATTGCGGGCAGAGCAGCCGGCATTATGTATTTTGGATATTATGATGCCGAAGATAGACGGCTATCATGTATTGCAGCAGATTCGCAAAGAGAGTAATATTCCAGTGATCATTTTGTCAGCGAAGGACGCAGATTCGGAAAAAATCCTGGGATTAAATCTGGGAGCAGACGATTATCTGGCAAAACCGTTCAATCCTTTAGAGGCAGTTGCCAGAGTGAATTCTAACATTAGGCGTTTTTATTCTCTTGGAACAAAAGTGGTTCAGGAGGGAAATTTAGCTGTTCGGGATCTGGTATTGAATCAGGACGCGTGTACTCTGAAAAAAGGAGACAAAATCATACAGCTGACCTCTGTGGAATATCGCATCATGGAACTGTTAATGAAGCATCCGGGCAAAGTCTTTACAAAACAGCAGATTTATGAACATGGATGGGGGGAAGATTATATTGTGGCAGACAATAACATTATGGTCTGCATCAGTAAGCTGCGGGCAAAACTGGATGATAATCCTTCCGCTTATATTCAGACAATCCGTGGTCTGGGATATCGCTTGGAGAAGTAAATGAAGAAACAGAATGATTTACAGTGGTTTTTGATCAAAAAATTTATTGAAATACTAGCAGTTGTTGGAGTTGTGGAATATCTGTTGACTTTTCTGGTCAACAGATTTGTGCTGCCTAACGTACTGCTATATTTTTTTCCGGGCGTGGAAGAAAATCCGCTTTTGCTCGGCTCCGGCGTGATCTTCTTCCTGTCTGCAGTTTTAATGTTACTGATCTTAGGAGCATTGAATGCAATGTTTCCATCACCGCTTCATGAGATGGTACAGGCGGCTTTGGAACAAATGCAAAAAAATTTCATGCATACCGTTTCCGCTGGAAAAACTAATTTTTCTTTTTATGAATTAAACAGAGGACAGGCAATTCTGCTTTTTCTGGTTGCTTTTGTAGTAGTGCTGGTAATTTTAACCCCGTATGTGTTAGGGGCAGTTTGTTTTGCAAAAATAACGATTAAAGAGTTTCGTCAGATCCAGAGAGAGAGGGAGGAGGAACAGAAAGAGTTTGACCGTAAAAAAAATCTGATGCTATCAGACATTGCACATGATCTCAGAACGCCGATGACAACGGTAAACGGTTATGCAAAAGCACTGGCAGACGGAATGGTGGTGGAGCCGGAGAAACAGTTGGAGTATTTGCAGGCAATACAGAATAAGTCGGCAAGGATGAACGATCTGATCCATTTATTATTTGAGTATGTAAAATTAGACAGTGAAGGTTTTTCACTGGACAGAAAAGAAACAGATCTGAGTGAACTGTTACGTGAAAATGCTGCACTCATTTATGCAGACTTTGAAGATGCAGGGATGGAATTCGAGATTGATATTCCGGAAGAAGTGGTTTCGGTATCCGTTGATCCAATCCAGTTTTCCAGAGTGATCACGAATCTTTTGAATAATGCAATGAAGCACAATGAGAGTGGTACGCATATAAAGATTGGCATGTACCGGAAAAATGGATACATTTATATTCTTGTAGCAGATAGTGGCAGGAGAATTCCGGGCGAGCTTGCGGAACATTTATTTGAACCATTTACAAAAGGAGATGTATCCAGAAAAAGTGGAAGTGGAAGCGGACTAGGACTTTCGATTGCAAAAAAAATCATTGAAATGCATGGATTTCAAATGGATTTTATACAACAGCTGGACGAGAAAAAAATTCCGCAGATTGCAGGCTATACAAAAGAATTTGTCATCCAGATCGCGGACGACAGCTACGACTCATCCCTCACGGCATGACGAAAAGCGCAGGGCAATAAAAAGAAAGCTGCGCATATAGACAAGCCGGAGGGATTTTTATATAATGAATAAAAAGTATTGTAACAGGAAAAAGGAGACTCTCATTGGATACATTTGAGATGTTAAAAAGGCTGTTAAGCCAGAATGAATTTGAACTTTTGCTGCCGGATCAGACAGGAGCAAAAGAAAAGAACACGGATAAAACAGATATTCGTCTGGTATATCAGATGAATGACACGATAGAAAGCTTTCTTGTTTTTAAGGAAGCAAGAATGACAGGTACATACAAAGAAGATTATGAAGGGGCTATTGAGGCCTCTTTTTATCGCGATGGGGATGATTACGCACTTGTTGTCCGGCAGGAAGAGGAGGATTGTGTTGTCACTATCCTTTTTAAAACGCTGGAGCTGGAAACAAATCTGTATAATTATGGTGATATTGCGCATTTTTGGAGAAAAGGTTATGAAAATCTGCGGCAACTGGAATTTCGTATTGCGGTATTATGGGATAAATATGAGTATCTTGGTGAGGCTGTCTGCAATGAGGAAGAACGAAAACTCGTGCAGTTAGCCTATTTTCCACCTCTGAATTATACCTGTTATCCGGCGGTTTCAAAGCAGTACATTGTGCCGCGAGACAATCCATGGATACCGTCGGATGGTGCATTTTCCTTGATGAAAGAGATGGCAGAGCAGGTGGGTGACAGAAAAATTAAAAAATGGATACATTTTTATGAAAGGTATCCATATCCTGTTGTTGCAAGGTGTCTTGCAGTTTTATTACATCGGAATGCGCATGCAAAAGTAGTGGATCTGATCACAGAGAGGTTAAAAAAAGCGACATCCGTTTATCCTAATCGATCTTTTGGCGAAAAAGAGGATGAAAATATCGGGAAACTTTTAGGGCGGGCAGAAAAACGGAAAGAAGAATTGGAGCGTGAGGGAATCCATGCGGAGGTACTGCACGAAGAGCCGTTTACGACCGCAAAGGATACGCTGGATTTTCATGTGTATGTCATGCAATTGAAAAAAGGCGTAATAAACAGAAAAGTTTTGATCGAGGAAATTTCAGAATAATCACAGAAAAGAAAGAAGAATTTTGCAATGAACGAATTAATGGAGCAGATTAAGAAAAAAGATGCCAGGTCATTTACGCATGGAGGAAAATTTCATGCGGATGATGTGTTTTCGGCAGCACTTTTATTTTATATAAATCCGGAAATTACGATTTTACGTGGAAATCGTGTGCCGGACGATTTCGATGGAATTGTGTTTGATATTGGAAGAGGTGCGTATGACCATCATCAGAGGGACAGCAGAGTCCGGGAAAACGGTGTGCCATACGCTGCGTTTGGATTGTTGTGGGAAGCAGTCGGTGCAGAGATCCTTGGGGAAGAGCTGGCAGAGGAGTTTGACGAGGCTTTTGTGCAGCCGCTGGATCATAATGATAACACGGGGGAGAAAAACGAGCTTGCAACACTGATTGGGAATTTCAATCCGACCTGGGATGCACAGGGTGGAAATGATGAGGCATTTTTTCAGGCAGTAAGCGTTGCAGGCCTGATCCTTGAAAACAAATTTGAGCGTTATCGCGGAAATGAGCGGGCAGACAGGCGCGTGGAGGAGATTTTAGAAGAACACCGGCAGGCGGTTACATCTGGTAAAAGGGACAGCGAAGATGCAAAGATTCTGATTTTACCGGAGTTTGTACCGTGTCAGAAGCGGTTGTCGGAGACGGAGATTGCATTTGTCATATTCCCATCCAATCGTGGTGGATACTGTATACAACCACAGAAGAAGGAATATTCCATGAATTACAAATGCAGTTTTCCGGCAGAGTGGCTTGGTCTTGAAAATGAAGAATTGGAACAGGTTACCGGATTACAGAGTGCAGGATTTTGTCATAAGGGAGGATTTCTTATGACGGTGGGAATGTTAGAGGACGCGGTGAAAGCCTGCCGTATCAGCATGGAGTTATATCATGAAAATCCGACAATCGTAAATCTCGGCGGGGATTCCTGCATAGATCCGCTGTTAAAGCAGCTTCCGGGAATGCAGGAGGCAACGGTGATACATATGGATTTTATGCAGCTCCCAGAGCTTACAGTGGATGGAATTTACGGTGAAGCAGCGATGGACAAGCAGCAGTGGAAAAACGAAGTCAAAGAGAATCTGAAACGGATTTTAAAACAGAAGCCGGAGGCAGTATATGTGGAAGGAAATGTGTTTGAGACATATCCAATCGTACATCAGCTGCGGAAAAAACATATTCCAGTATTGACAATGATGGAAAAAGATGGACAGAAATTAATCATTCAAATTCCTTCCGGGTCTTAAGTTACAGGAAGATAAAAAGTAGAGAGGAGCAATTTTTTTGAAAAGTAATAAATACGAAATTGATATGTGCAACGGTTCCATAATGGATAAACTGGTTTCGTTTGCACTGCCATTGATGCTGTCTGGCATTTTACAGTTAATGTTCAATGCAGTGGACATTATTGTTGTGGGAAGATTCAGTGGAAGTGAAGCGCTTGCAGCAGTCGGTTCCACAACGGCACTGATCAATGTTTTTACCAATCTTTTTATTGGAATCTCACTTGGGGCAAACGTGCTTGCAGCAAGATTTTTTGCTGCCGGACGCAAGGAGGAAATGTCAGAGACCGTACATACCTCCATCACGCTTGCGCTAATCAGCGGAATTCTCATGGCGTTTGTTGGGCTTGTTTTTTCCAAAGGGGCATTGGAATTAATGGGAACACCGGAAGATGTGATCGGACTGTCGACGCTTTATATGCGGATTTACTTTATGGGAATGCCGTTTTTTATGCTGTATAATTATGGTGCGGCGATTCTCCGTGCAGTGGGTGACACAAAAAGACCATTGTATTTTCTGATCATCGCAGGAGTGATCAACGCAGGCTTAAATATGGTATTAGTGATTGTATTTGGACTTGGAGTTGCGGGAGTTGGAATCGCCACCGTGTTTTCCCAGATGGTTTCCTGTGTGCTGGTTTTGACCTGTCTTTGCAGAACAGAGGGAAGTTATAAACTTTCTTTTTCAAAACTTTCTATGAAAGGCTATTACCTGAAACAGATTTTTCAGGTGGGAATTCCGGCAGGCATACAGAGTACCGTCATCAATTTTTCTAATGCATTACTACAATCGTCAGTTAATTCTTTCGGTTCAACCGCGATGGCAGGTTACACGGCAGCAAACAATATTCTGGGATTTTTGTATGTTTCCATCAATTCTGTGACACAGGCATGTATGAGTTTTACAAGTCAGAATTTTGGTGTTGGAAAGTATAAACGAATGGACCGCGTACTGATCGACTGTATGATTTTATCGGTGGGAGCAGCACTTGTTTTAGGATGCGGGGCGTATTTTTTCGGAGCGGAAATATTACAGATTTATACAGAGGAAGCAGACGTGATCCAATGTGGTGTTGAGATTTTATCCATCACGACAGTTCCATATTTTCTGTGCGGTATTATGGATCTTTTTCCGGGTGCACTGCGTGGAATGGGATATTCCGCAGTGCCAATGGTATTGTCTATTATCGGAACTGTCGGAATGCGTGTTCTGTGGATTTTTGCATTTTTTCCACAGCACAGATCACTGTATTTTCTGTTTATTTCCTATCCGGCATCGTGGATTGCAACAATCGTAATGCAGGTGGTATGTTACTATTTTGTAAGAAAGCATTGTTATAAATAGGGGGAAAACGAACCAATGATAATCTGTAAAAACTGTGGGGCGGAATATGATGATGAGCAGGATCGCTGCCCTTATTGTGGTGGGGATAACTTTGGCAAATCTGTCCAGGTGCATGAGGACATGATGAATGAGCTGGAACGTGAAAAAAAACGGTGGAAGGAAATGCCGGAAAAAGTGGCTGGCAAAGGAATGTCGTGGACAGCAAAGCTTGGGATAGCAGCAGTGATAATGGTTGCAGTGATCTGTATCATTGTATTTATTGTTTCCAGTATTTCCCATAAAGTATCTTATCGGGTAGAACAGAAGAATCTGGAAAAATTAGAAAGCCTGTATCAGAGCGGAGATTATGAGGGAATCTGTGAATATCTGAAAACAGTGGAATATACCTATCAGTCTTATTTTGATAAATATACAGAGATTGCGGGAATGCAGCGTTATTTGAATTATCTGAATGACGAGGATGATTCTTATCTGCAATGGATCGTAGAGAATGATAAGGCAGATGCATTGAGCAACATCAGTTACATCGTTAGTATATTAAATGAATGTCAGGAGGCAGCGGACGCATATTACAAGTATGAGGAAGAGGATGCTGTGGCATATTACAAAGAATATTGTTATGATTATATGAAGGAACACTACGAGATATCTGAGGATGAGATAAAGTCCTGCATAGATAAAGCCGGTGGGTTGACTTACGATGATAAAGATCAGATTACAGAAGCGTTACAGAAACTTGCAATCAGCCGATTAAAAGACAAAATGGAGTAAAGTATATGAAATGTTCAAAGTGTGGATATGATTATCCAGCCAGAGAGACAAAATGTCCTTATTGTGGAGAGCCAAATAAACTTGGTATGGAATGGGAAAAGGAGGAAGACGAAACAAGAAAAGAAACACTTCTTACCAAAGCAAAAGTGTTACATTCCATGCCGCTTTATGTTGCTAATAAAATTATGAATATCATTCTTTTGCTGGCAGTTGTACTTCTTGTTGTTTTATTTCTTGTCTTTTTCATTTTAGGCTATGTGGATGAAAAGCATACAGAACATCAGAAAAGATCAGCATCGGTAGAAGCAGCAGAAGAAATTTTCAAGACGGGAGATAATGCAGCGTTGGATGCGTATCTGCATGAGTATGAAGTTTATGCAGAGGACGGGTATGAAAAGTATACAGAACGTGTAGATATCTATGATAGATACAGCCATTTTATAGAAGATGTGATGGATTTAAGGGAGAAGTCTGACTGGGAAAGTGACAAAACGCCAAGGGCATATGAAGTGGAAGATATCCTATACTATGCGCATGAAATTTTGCTTCAGGATGATTATCGTATCAGTGAAATTGAATTTCAGGAAAACCAGAAATATTTCAGTGAAATCCAGCAGAATACGATTGCAACATTAATGGGGACTTTGGAAATGACAGAGGAAGAAGTGAATGAATTTGTAAAGTGCGATCGATATTATGATGAGGAGGAAACTTTTGTAAAAATAATTTTTGAGAGAAAGGGGTGGGAATATGAAGAAAATTAATATCACCTTTTCTTTTCGGGATGAAACTGGAGATTACAGCGTAAAAGTGTTCCCTTTTGTTATAAAATGCATAGTGTCAGTGATCGTGGTATTTAATTTTATAGTAATTGCAATGGCATTACCAGGAGAAATCAGTGATCATGTGAAATATTCAGGAAAGGAATATTATAAATCAAGGTGTGAGGAAAAGTATATTGACAGGGAGTTTGACAGTCTGCATGACTATTTAAATCTGTATCATCTGCAGGGAGAAGATTACGGGATTTATTGGGAGATGGTAAACGGTTATGAGGATTATACC
>OKDF01000168.1_pt1 | contig 37164 bp, 44 predicted proteins | sample 1613721 | NCBI WGS metagenome assembly OKDF01 (sample SAMN04436873, study PRJEB24849) | human gut metagenome | biome: human gut; feature: NICU; material: stool | host: Homo sapiens | place: USA: Saint Louis, MO | collected 2011-09-21
TCATATTTAGGATAGCCGGAGCGGGACGCCTGGAACGCCTGCCACAGCCGATAGCTCATCAGATTACGGCATTGCGTTGAATCGACCCAGTTTGCTTTGTAGACCCATGTATCGTGAGGCCGCAGATTACCTATCTTCAACCCGATATTGCTATTAAAGTCCTTATCAAAAAACTCAAGGCTCAGGTTTTTCTTTGGATACGCTGCCGAGCTGGCCCCCTGAACATAAATTTTGCAGCGCGCAGAGAATACAGCGCCGTCGAGAGTGATGACCACGGTAGCGCTGACGTCCCCCTCATCCTTTGATCCCGGTATTTTGTCAGCAGTGAGGTCTATCGTCACCAGTGACGTCGGCTCAGGAAACGTGAATACTCCGTCAACTGTTTCATGCTCTCCACCGCCGACCTCATCAATATCTGCGCGGGTCAGCACAGCGCCCGGATCAAAGCCGTCCAGTCCGTCCAGAATTTTCAGCAATCGGCTTGATAACATCAGCAGGTTCAGCCTGTCTTCGTTCATTGCCGGAATTGTAACGTAATTCTTATCCAGCAACATCGAAAGGCTTTCCATGGTATTTACAATTGCAGCAATTGATGTAAATACGCCTGAAATCCTGTTTTCTGCAATTTCCTTAAACGAATCAGCAGCGGCGCTATTGGCGCTGACGGAGATAGCGACATTATTTAGTGTGTTATCAATTATTGCCAGTGCGGTAAGCAACCCTGACGTGACGTTTTGCAAATCCAAAAACTGACCGGCACTCTTCTTATCCAGCGCATCGACCGCGTTAAATGATGGTGCCGAATTGATATAGACAGCTTTCCCATTATCGTTACGATAATATTTAAAAACATTTTTCTGCCCATTGCCGTCAATAAGCGCGACCCTGAACATTTTCCCGTTTGGCGTCTTCTGCAAACCTGAAACGGTGCCGTCCGGATCCTCCGCAGTAGCATAAAAGGTATACTCACGATAATCGGAAATACCTTCCAGCTGGTCTTTCAGCCATGCCGTTCTGTTAGCAAGCTCCTTAGCCTGAATATTGGCGGCGCCATCCTGCCCACCCTCCACTCTTTGCTGGCGGGTAAGTAACGTAACGCTGTCTTCCCACTGCGAACTCTCTTTAATATTCATCTTTATTCACCTGATATGATAAATGCCGTCGTAACGTTGAGATCCGTCATATCTGGCAGAACCATCGTATTTTAAAACGCTGCTGGCGCTGCCTCCGCAAAGGGTATAGTGATAATTCCCATCATAATGCGCGATGCCATCATAAAAAATGCAATCAGGCGGAGCATATCCCTCCGGAAATACGTTTATAATTTCTCCATCCGGCGTCGCACACCCTATGTAAATTTCCCCCTTTGAAGCCGTCGAAATAATTAAGTTTGATATGTGTCGGCTGACTGGCTTCGCATCGCCAATAATCCGCTCAATTTCGTATATCATCGGCTCCGTGATGCCAATATCCTTGAGGTCAATTTCGAGGCGGAATGTCCCAGCAGGGTCGGCCACCTCCCACCATTCCTGTATCGTCATGCTGTAGCCCAGCGTTTCAATCACGCGCCTGACGGCGGCGACGGTTCCTTTGCGTTGATGGATCCAGAAAGCATCACTAACAGCCTGGCGTTTCTCGATTTCCGGCCATTCTTCTTCCCAGCGGTCAACAGAGAACGCCCATGCCAGATATGGCAGGAACTTTACCGGACATTTCCATGGGTTCCACAGGTCACGCAGCGGCACGCTTAAATCACCGATACCTGAACAGGCTTGCGCCAGCCTGCGTTCCAGTGCAGACGACCCCGGCGGTAACAGGCTGTTACTCATCAGAACCACCAATTACCGCTTTAAAGTCAGTGCAAAAAGACGCCTGCGTTTTATCAATCACCATGTCAGCCGCAGGCTTCATCAGCTCAACGCGCTGGACGCCCTGGACATGTAGAGCGGCGTAGATCGCGGACAGCCGCACGTCACGCCCCAGGCGACGCTGCTCGTTGATGTACGCCGCACCCTGCGCTTTCGCGGCCGACAGGATGGGTTCCTTTGCCGGTCCGGGATAGACATAAAGAACCGCATCAATTTCATAGGGGACAATCTCAGCAGATCGGACACTCACCCGATCCGCCACCGGCCGCACAGCCTCATCATTCAGGGCCTCACCGACGACCTGCAGTAAGTCTTCCGGCGCAGTACCATCGCCGTCGCGGGCCAGAATAGTCACCACGACTTCCGCCGGTGACGGGCTGAACGCCGACGCGTCCGCCACCCGACCATCCGAGCTAAGCGCGTGATATTCATAGGCTCCAACTGGCCCGGCTACACTCATCCCCTCAAATGCGGCCGGTACACGCTGGCGCAAATCGCTGTCGGATTCCATGACCGCCGCCACCGGCGGGATTTGGGTATCGTCTCCGGGGATGATGACCAGGCGCTCAACGTTATTGTTTGCCGCGAGCTGGTCAAGGTCGTTTTTGATGGCATAGGCCACCATTCCGGCTTTTGCCGCCTCGTTGATGCGCTGGCGTAAAATCACCTCCCGATAAGCATTCTCTTCCAGATATTTCACCAGTGGATCGGACTCCAGCGTCAGCGTCCTGGCGACCGCCTCCTGCTCGTCTTCCGGGTACAGTGAAATCAGCGTCGCTTTACGCTCGGCGAGGATGGCTTCAAAATCCAGTGTTTCCACCACATCAGGCGCGGGGAGCTGGCTCAGGTCGATAACTGCCATAGGTTCAACTCACAGGGATGGTTAAGGAAAGGCTCTCGCCGGTATCGGTGATTTGGCCGGTCACGTCGACGACCATCTGCCCGTTAAACTGCCGCGCTGTGGTGATGCCGGTCAGCCTGACGCGCGGCTCCCACTTCAGGATCGCCATGTAGCACGCGGCCATAATTTGCAGCTCAAGCGCCGGGGTCTGAGGCTGGTCAATCATCTGCGACAACAGCGAGCCGTATTCACGACGCATGACGCGGGAGCCGACGGGCGTGCGCAGAATATCCCCGATGCTCTGGCTGATATGGTCAACGTCTGAAATGCTTTCACCGGTCGTGCGGTTCATGCCGAGATAACGCGCCGTCATTTGGTGCCCTCCGTCCATTCATCGCCGCGCCTGATGCCGCCGTGGCCGTGTTTATCCACCTGCACGCCGTTGGAAGTGAAAGCGCCGCCGCTGTGCTCGATATCACCTGACATCTTGCCGCCTTGCTTTACCTCCAGCGTGCCGGTCGTCAGCTTGTTGGTACAGACCACCTCCGGCGTATCGAGGGTGACGCGGGTCGAGGCTTTTACCAGCACCACCGGCACGCTGACGGCAACCGAATCGGATGCGGTCACATCGGCAGTTTTAATACCGGTGACGGTCAGCGCGCCGGTTTCCGGCTCATAACTCATAACGGCACCGTCGGGAAACTCAACGTGCCAGGCATCCGCCGAGGCCGACGGCGCGGGGTTGTCGTCGGAATAAATACCCGGCAGCACAAAAGCGGTATCGAGCTCACCGCCCACGGCCAGAATCATCACCTGCTCACCAACAGAGGGAGCCCACCAGGTGCGCGAGCGCCCGGCCCGGTGCGTCAGCCACTGGAGCCAGTCGGTATAAATGCCGCCTGTCTGCACGCGACAGCGCCCGGCGTCGAGGTCAGTTTCGACGACGATACCGGTGCGGATCATGTTGCGTATCGCGCGGGCGAGTTCCTGTATAGATGCGAGAGTATTCATAGGGGAAAGGATGCCGCCGGGGTGTTCCGGCGGCAATCTGCGGGCGTTTTGCCCTGGCTGGCACAACGTTAATCGGCGAGGTAGTCGATAATGACGCTTTCCACAAGCTGCCGGTCATCGTCGGTAAAGCCCATGAGCTGGCGCTGTGGGTACTCGACGGCGGCGCTTTTTGGGGATGGCTTATCCTTGAGCCCGAGCTGATGCACGCGGGCGATGCGCTGCACTTTCCCGGTAAATTCCACAACTGCCGCGCTGTCGTTACCGGTCGCTTTCATATAGCGGTTGGTTCGCAGTTTCGCGAACATCTCGCGCTTAATCCGGCCTTTCTTTGCCCTGACGGGCTGGCGTTTACGCGGGGCGAACGGGGAACCGTCCGGCGCTTTCTGCGATTTAATGCGCTGCTGTTGTCGCTGGCGCAGTTTCTTCGCAATGTCGGCGGTCATCCTACGCCGCCCGGCGGGAGAAAGGGCCGCTATCAACCCGGCGAGCTTGTCCTCAAAGGGTTTGAAGTCATTCATCCCATTTACTCACCAGTTCGCCATTACTCCACATCTCAACAGGGCGCGTCACCGGCTCCGGCGGTGGCGGCTCAGGGATGTTCTCAACGTGCAGCGCGCCGTCGACCTCTTTGACCAGCGTGCGCTCGGTCAGTAACAGGCTGATACTGACATCGAGGCTGCTGTCGTTGTTGATGTCGGCATACCAGATAAAGCCCTTTTTTCTGCCCTCGTCGGTTGTCATGATGTCCGGCTGATTGACCCGCAACCAGGCCATAATCGGCACAAACAGCAGGTCAATATCGTCGGTAAAATCCGTGACCACGATGTTAAGCGTGTACCGCTTTTCAAACGACAGGGAGCGCGCCAGCGTCGCCGTATTGTTGCCATCGTCCAGGCGAAGACAAAGCATATCGGGGTTGGTATGAAGTACCGGCACCGCATCAGTTAAGGCTTTTCGCAGACTGTTGGGCTTTTGCATCGATTTTATCCTGGCATTGTTTAACCGTATCGACCTGGATTGCGCAGCTTTTCAGGGCGTTTTCGAGCTGGCGTATATCCGCACTCAGGTCGCCATTAGTCAGCGGGTCGCTGCCCGGCATCGGGCAGGGGCTGACCTTCGGGCAGGCGTTGTACACAATCACCGGCGGCGGCGTTGGTACAGGCGGCGCGCTGGTGCAACCGGCGCACAGCATCAGGTAAATCAGCGCGATACCAGCGGCGAAACGCGTCATTTTCATTGAGTAACCTCGTGATGGTTTGTTCACGCCGGAAGGCCAGCAGGTTAGCGGCGGTGAGCTTATCCCTCATTGCAACCTGCGCCAGCTCTTTGCGCTGCGACTGCTCTGCGGCAACGTTGAGCTGATTTTTCAGCATGGCGATCGTGGTCTTCTGCGTACCGGCGACCCGGTTCGCACGTTCAAAAGAGGCGCGCAAATTGCTGTTATCGTGTCGCATCCACAGCAGACCCGCGCAGGCCAGTGCCAGCAGGATAATGACTATTTTCATGCGGATACCCCTCCGGCCTTGCGCCACACGGCGACCAGTTTGTCGAGGCTGTGCTCACGCTGACCATACCCCGCGCCCGGCAATGAGGCCCATATGTTGCGACAACGGGAAATGGCGCGCTCAATGCGCCCCTGTTGCAGGTCTTCCAGCGCGCCGCGCTCACGGATCAGCTGAATGGCGAGCCTGTCCTGTGATGCCGGGCTGAAATCCGGCAAAGCAAGCTGCTTTTTGTAATGCGGCCAGAACAGGTAAAGCTGCTGGTAACGCCCTGATGCCGTGGATTTTTCCCCGCGACGATTGAAGACCTTCGCCGGGCGCCCACCGGCAAACGGGTGATCGCGATAGTCGGTAAAAATCTCCGGCTTGCCATCCAAGCCGGTAACAATGACGTCGTACCCGTTGTTTTTCGTCAGCGGGTGCGTCGCCGTACCCTCTGAAAACGCCAGCGTGTCGAGAAATGCCGCGACGTTGGGGTGTGTCTTAATGACCGCCATCGCTTTCCCCTTTTTTAATTCTGCGCTGAATCGCTATTTCCACCGCCTGATAACCGGCGATACCCAGCATGGAGCCAAATCCGCACACGGCGGCAGGCGGCAGGTCTGGAAACTGCACCAGTGCTACTCCGGCCACCATTGAGACAAAGCCGCCCAGCAACATGCGACCAATAAAAAGCCGGGCGGTAATGGGCTCACCACCGGCCAGCACTTTACCAACGACAATCAGCACGCCGATCACAAAGAGTGACAGGACGCTTTTTTCACCTTCCGTCATGTGTTTATTCCCACAGATTAATTGTTTCAGTTACGGGGGATGACTGGACATCTGGTAACTCGACCGCCGTGCCATATGGCAGCACTGCGCCGAGCTCGGCCAGTCCCGGATTTGCGTCAAGCACCGACTCGAACACCCCCTCAGTGCGCCCGTAATACCGGGCGCAAATCATGTCGAGCGTGTCGCCCTGTTGCGCTATGGCCTGCATCAGATTTGGCTCACAATGCAGCGGGGTTTATCCTGGACGCGCGATACCGCCCAGCGCATGTCCCGCCACAGTTCGTCGACAGTGGTATCGATGCTGTCGGCTTTCTTGTCGCCTTTGGCGCTGGCATCCACACCGCGATAACGCTCATAGAGCGTGGCGGTCGCCATTGAGGTGACGGCGCGCAGGTAATAGAAAACGCGCACGCTTTCGCCGTCGAGATCGTCAGCCGGCACGTCGGCCAGCTTGCTAAAACCCCCGGCAATCTGCTGTTCCCGCCACAAAAAAAGCTCGGCATTGGTTTCGGCGATGCCGGTTTTGATGGCCTCACGCAGCCGGGCAGGAGCGACGGTCTGCTCAAGGCGCATCCCTTCACGCACTCGCTTCGGGTCGATGTCAGGAAAGAAAAACGTATTTTTTATCACCGGCTCATCGCTGGCAGGCGGCGGGATGACCACCACGCCACCCGGCTGCGGCTCATCGTTCTTTTTAATAATCAGCGTCGTCATGACTACCTCTGAATAGGTGGGCGGTGGACGCCGGTCTCAGGTTGGGTAAAACACCCTCATCGACCGGCGTGCCGCCCTGGCGCGGGGCGCATTCTGTTAACCGGCGTTCTTTTTCGGTCGGCCACGTTTAGCCGGTGCCGTGGTTTTCACGGCGCGCGGCGCGCTTACCGGGGCTTTAACGACCGTTGCCGGTTTGGGCTTCAGCTCACGCTCAAGCCTTTCAATGTCTTTTTTGACGCCTGCCTGACAGTCGAGCTGCATCGCTCGCCTGAGGTGGGCCAGCGCGTCGGCGGGCTGTTTGTTATCCCGCAATACCTGGCCGGTGATTTTGTGCAGTTTTGCGCGCACTTCATCAGGCATATCGGCGGCGGCGGTCAGCGCCAGCGTGTCGAGCAGCTGGCTGATGACGACCGGTTCACCGGCGGCATGGGCGCGCATGGCGGCGAGCGCCACCTCTTCGGTAAACATGTACTGCGGCGGGCGGCGGTGTTTGCCTGGCATGGACAGACCGTACTTAAACGCGTAGCGGGCAATATCCATCGCGCCGCCGATATCGCCGACATCGAGACGCCACAGCATGACGGTCATCACGATGTCATCCTGTGCACCTTTGCCCTGTTCCAGCACGCCACTGACCCACGGCAGATAGAACGGCAGCAGCTCGCGCTTTTTCGTGGCTTTCAGCTCTTTACCAAAGATGGCTTTTAACGTGCGTTGGTCTGCGGCCAGCTTAACCAGCATCTGCTCGTAGGCAGTGGCATGCCGCAGCGGGTTGTTTTCCCGCTGCGCGGTTTCAATGGCCGAGACCCGCATCATGTGACGCTGTGCGGGGCTCGTCATCGGTTAGCCCTCCGGTTGCGCGGCAGAGAAATCGCCCAGCTTGATATTTTCAATGAAGCACCCGGCGGCGTAGGTTTCGACCACGTAATCGATGTTCATCGATTCGTAGTTTTCCACCTGGTCGAGTTTCGGGTTTTCGATGATGGAGCGGCGGTGACTTTCATCCATGAAATAGATGGACAGGTTATCGAGACGCGTCACCATAATCGCGTTCGCCGGGAAGTACGGCACACGGACGGCGGGCAGGTTGCCGATGCGTTTCTGGCTGATGATAATGTCAGCCGCGAGCGCTTCGCTGTTCGGCTGGTCTTTGTTGACGATCGGGAAATATTTGTCGGCCAGCAGCTTACGACCCACAATCGCGACAAGCTCCGAATCTTCCTGATAAATCTCGTCAATCAGGTTGTCGGTGGCATCCATGACCAGCGCATCGAGGTTAACGTAATCGCCGTTTTTACCTACGCGGATAACAGCGGAAACGACGTTTCCTTCCTCGTCAACGATTTTGCTCATCACGCGGGTCGCCGCTTCATTGCGGTATTTCTGCGGCCAGCCGACGGCGACATCCTGCAACATCGGATGAGTGGCACGGTCAGAGGTTTCGGCGCGCTCAACGCCGTTGAAACCGGCCATGATGAAATCGAGCGCCTGCCGCTGGATGATGGCATCACGAATACGGCGCTGGAAGTCCTGGAAGCGCGCCCACAAATCCAGCTTTTTATATTTGAAGTGGAAGTCAAAGTTGACCTGATCGCACTCGTATTTTTTGGACTCCAGCGCGGTAAAGTCGGCTGTTTTACGCTCCTGGCCGCTGTTGGTGTCCGTGGTGCTGGCGATGGTGCCATTGACGCCGACGCCAATTTTTTCACCCTTCAGCTCATCCACCGGCACGATATTAATTTTCTGCAAAAATGCCGAGGACATCTGCACGGTGTTCATCATGGTTTGCGTGACGGACGGCTCGACGTTGAATTTTTTACTCACGTCGGCCGTGTCGATGCCGTTAAGCTCGGCAACGCGGGACAGGTAGGCATTGAATTTAAAACGGGTTTCCTGACGCATAGTCTTTCCTGTTGGGTTAAATCGGGTTGTCTGACCGGGCAAGCCTGTCGCCCGGCGATAAATTCACGACCGTCTAGCAGTCGGTCAGCAGCTCATCGCCACCGCCACCGGTGGAGAGCTTGCGGCGTGGCTGCGTGGTGCTTTCGGTTTTATCCAGCGACGTTTTTAACTGGCTGAATGCCTGGCTAGTCTGGTCGGCCTTCGTGGTGACGTCCTGTTTCAGCGTCGCAAAGGCATTTTCCAGCGTGGCAAGACGCTGCTCAGTGGCGGTGAGGTTTTCCTGCACATGTTCACTGACGGTCGTCACGGCTTCATGCACATCCTGAAAACGGGCGTCATCGCTGGCCTGTTTGCGGCTGAAAATGGCTTTCACTTTGTCGCTCAGGGCGGTAAAGACATTTTCCGCCTGGTCTTCAAACTCCAGCTCGGCGAGAGTGGCGACGGAAATCAGGTTGCCAGGCTCGGTTTTGAAGCGGTTGAGGGGGTTAAATTTGGCACCCCGGCAAAATTCGAGGTATTCGGTGCCGAGGCTGGCCGGGTCATCGGTCACCGCCAGGCCGACCAGGTAGCATTTACCGCTATTGGCGAAATTCGGCTGAATTTCCATTGAGGTGTAGACCTTCTGCAATTTTTTATTCATTGCGATCAGGTCATCGGTCGGGGTGATTTTGGCGAACAGCGCCAGCTTGCCTTTCAGTACCGAATCGTCGTCAATCTTTTCAGACTTCAGCTCGACCACATCGCCGTAACGACTGAAAGGGCCATCCGGCAGGATGCCTTTCAGGTGTTCGAGGTTAATGCGGCAACCGTAGACGCGGGGGTCAAAGGTCTCGGCCATTTCCTGAATATCCGTCGCGCTGATAACGCGGCCGTCACAGGTATCGCCTTCGACGCCGATGCGAAACCATTTTGAAACTTTTTTTGCCATTGTCAGGAGTCCTGATATCGGGTTAACGGGTCGGGGTTAGTTTCCCGACGTCGCCGCCCACCCGCCATCTGTCCCGGATGGCTTATCCCTCACACAACAGCACTTTAGCGATTCGCATCACCCGTTTCTTTAGCCTTGCCCTGTATCAATCACGGCGAGGCATCCATGACCATCACCACCGACACCACTTTGTTAAACGACCCGCGACGCCAGGCGGCTTTGCTGTACTGGCAGGGGTTTTCCGTGCCGCAGATTGCCGAAATGTTGCAGACCAAACGCCCGACGGTGCAGAGCTGGAAACAGCGCGACCAGTGGGACGAAACAGCACCGCTTAACCGGGTCGAAAGCACCTTAGAGGCCCGGCTGATTCAGCTCTACGCAAAACCCAACCTGACGCCCCACGATTTCAAGGTGGCGGATTTTCTGGCCCGGCAGATGGAGCGCTTTGCGCGCATTAATCGCTATGGCCAGACCGGAAACGAGGTTGACCTGAATCCCAACGTGGCCAACCGCAATAAAGGCGACCGCAAAAAGCCGACAAAGAACTTTTTCAGCGACGAGGCTATCGAGAAACTGGAAGAGATTTTCTTTGCAGAGTCTTTTGAGTATCAGTTGCGCTGGCACCGCGCCGGGCTTGAGCACCGCATTCGCGACATTCTGAAATCGCGCCAGATTGGGGCGACGTTCTACTTTTCCCGGGAGGCGCTGCTGCATGCGCTGAAAACCGGCCACAACCAGATTTTTCTGTCAGCGAGTAAGACGCAGGCGTATGTATTCCGCGAGTACATCATCCAGTTTGCGCGCCTGGTCGATGTCGACCTGACCGGCGACCCGATTGTCATCGGCAACAACGGCGCAAAGCTGATTTTTCTCGGCACCAACTCAAACACCGCGCAGAGCCATAACGGCGACCTGTATGTCGATGAGATATTCTGGATCCCCAACTTCCAGAAACTGCGCAAAGTGTCATCGGGCATGGCCTCACAAAGCCACCTGCGCAGCACCTACTTTTCGACGCCTTCCACCCTGGCGCACGGCGCTTACCCGTTCTGGTCGGGGGAATTGTTCAACCGTGGCCGCGCCCGCGCCAGTGAGCGGGTCGATATCGATATCAGTCATGACGCGCTCGCTGCTGGCGTGGCGTGTCCTGACGGCCAGTGGCGGCAGATTGTCACCATTGAGGATGCGCTCGCCGGGGGCTGTACGCTGTTCAATCTGGAGCAACTCCAGCGCGAAAACAGCGTCGACGACTTCCGCAATCTGTTTATGTGCGAGTTCGTTGACGACAAGGCGTCGGTGTTCCCGTTCGAGGATTTGCAACGCTGCATGGTCGACAGTCTGGAAGAATGGGAAGACTTTGCGCCGTTCGCCGACAATCCGTTCGGCTCCCGCCCGGTCTGGGTGGGATACGACCCTTCGCACAGCGGCGACAGCGCCGGGTGTGTGGTGCTCGCGCCGCCGGTTGTCGCCGGGGGCAAGTTCCGCATTCTGGAGCGCCATCAGTGGAAAGGCATGGACTTCGCGACTCAGGCCGAATCCATTCGCCAGCTCACCGAAAAATACAACGTCGAGTACATCGGTATCGATGCAACCGGTCTCGGTATTGGCGTCTTCCAGCTGGTTCGCTCGTTTTATCCCGCCGCCCGCGATATTCGCTACACGCCGGAAATGAAAACCGCAATGGTGCTGAAAGCAAAAGACGTTATCCGCCGTGGCTGTCTCGAATATGACGTCAGCGCCACCGACATCACCACCTCGTTTATGGCAATCCGCAAGACCATGACCAGCAGCGGGCGCAGCGCCACCTATGAGGCCAGCCGCACCGAGGAAGCCAGTCACGCGGACGTCGCCTGGGCGACCATGCACGCGCTGTTAAACGAACCGCTTACCGCTGGCAGCGGCCAGGCAACATCATCCATTCTGGAGTTCAACTGATGAGTAAATACAAAGGCCGCAAGCCACAGCCACAAAAGCGCCCGCGCAACATGAAAGACAGCGCGCCCCAAAAAATGGAGGCGTTTACCTTTGGTGAACCGAGCGCCGTGCTCGACCGCCGCGATATTCTGGATTACGTGGAATGCGTCAATAATGGCCGCTGGTTCGAACCGCCGGTCAGCTTTAACGGGCTGGCGAAAAGCCTGCGCGCCGCCGTTCACCACAGCTCGCCGATTTACGTTAAGCGCAACATTCTGGCCTCAACGTTTATTCCGCACCCGCTACTGTCACAACAGGATTTCAGCCGCTTCGCGCTTGATTTTCTGGTGTTTGGCAACGCGTTTTTAGAACTCCGAAAGAGTGTCACCGGTCGCCCGCTGAAGCTGGAAGCGTCACCGGCTAAATACACGCGGCGTGGTATTGAAGATGATGTCTATTGGTGGGTGCCGTCATTCGACCAGCCGCACCCGTTCGCGCCGGGATCTGTATTCCATCTGCTGGAGCCTGATATCAACCAGGAGCTGTACGGCATGCCGGAATATCTCAGCGCGCTAAACTCCGCCTGGCTGAATGAAGCGGCGACGCTGTTCCGTCGCAAGTATTACCAGAACGGGGCTCATGCGGGTTACATCATGTATGTGACGGACGCCGCGCAAAGCGGTACCGATGTTGAGGCGCTGCGCGATGCGATGCGCAGCTCGAAGGGGCTCGGCAACTTCAAAAATCTGTTTTTCTACGCACCGAACGGAAAACCGGACGGCATAAAAATTGTGCCGCTCAGTGAGGTGGCAACGAAAGACGATTTCTTCAATATCAAAAAAGTCAGCGCCGCCGACCTGCTCGACGCTCACCGCATCCCGTTCCAGCTGATGGGCGGCAAGCCGGAAAACGTCGGTTCGCTCGGTGACATCGAGAAGGTAGCAAAGGTGTTTGTCCGTAACGAGCTCATACCGCTACAAGACCGGATGCGCGAGGTCAACGCGTGGGCCGGTCAGGAGGTGATCCGGTTCAAAAGTTACACCCTCGACACCGAAAGTGACTGATTTCCGCCGCCTCCGGGCGGCTTTTTCTTACCCTCACGCCTGACCGCCTCAGAAGCCCGCCACGCCCTCAAACACCCCCGCACCGCCCACCGACACCCTCGCGAACCAGCGCGGCACAGCGACGCGCTCAGGCTGCGAAAATAAATGCGCAAAAGTACGCTGGCGCGCAGTGCTTTCCCCGCCTCGCCTGCCCGCTTCGTGGGTCGGATTTAATGCAACTGCAACATGTCATCGGATCCGCGCCAGCTCTGGCGGCGATCGTCAGATTATGAGGGAAAGCCTGCATGCAGAATGATGCACTTAATGCATGCACAGCCATAAGGATGGAAATTATCGGATAAAAAAGGGATTTTCTAACGCCTCGCACAAAGCGAGTTGTTCAACCCCGACGACGCAAAAAGCCAGTTTTTGCGCCATCGCGGTTAGCATGTTTAACGCCAGCTTTCGTCTTCCCATACTTCCTGAAGGATACCGTCCAACGCTTCACGGTCTGACTCCTTATCGAAACCAAGTAGTTCGACGCCAGTTACAGACCCTTTCTTAACAGTAACCCGTGTGGTTGGAAAAGCACATCTCACCTTACGTGTTAATTCATTCTGGAAAGCATCGACTATCTGCTGACCTATTTTTTGTTCTTTATCCAGCGTGATATTGATTCTCATAATCTATTCAGCCTTATAGAAAACTTCTTCTTCTTCGGGTTCTTTATTTTCACTGTTTGCAAGGTCAGCAATGAGAGACAGGGCGAGCTTGAGTTCTGACGGTTTGCAGTTTGCAATCAGAGACACTTCGGCGATGAATTGCACACAAGCCCATTTTTTCTGTCTTTGGCTGAAATATTCATCAACCATGAAATCCCTCCCACAAGTATCACTGTATATCCATACAGTATCATGTATGCGCAAGGGATTAAAAGAAAAATTATCAATCGTGATTAGTCTGTATGTTAATGAAATCGATGAATATTAAATGTCATCTCTGGTGCTGCTTTGCTGCTAACCCCGCGACTCGATTTAGGATTTGTCTGGCCTGCGCCTGGTGTGACGGTGCTGCCGGGAAAATTTCACCAGTTGCAGAACCACGGCACCATTTGCCATTTATGCAGCTTTTTCCACCGGCAATCAGGTGCAAGGCCTCACCCCGGCTGATGGTTTCGCCGGTCGTGAGCTTAATCGCGCCTATTGTTCTGTCAATTGCTGAGCTTTGTTTATCCGTTCCGTGGACAAAATCACGCCCTATGACCTGTTTTTTATCCCTGAGCCGGGCCGTTAACTTACGCCTTTCACTTCGACTCAACGGTTTGGATAAATCCAGCTCCGGCGGATCGCTTTCGCTTCCCGTACAGTTATTGACAGAACTCCGAGAGGGCGCAGGAGCGCCCTTAACGTCAACGGCCAAATCAACGGCACGCTTCGGCACAATTTTCCACTGCGTTAGCCGGGTTAAAATCGGGGTGTCAGCGCCGACAGCGGAATCGTACACGCCGCGAATGCAGATAGTTTCCTCACCATACTGGTTAAACTCGGCGCGAGGCTCATACAGTGTGCGCACCTGCAAATCGTCGCGACGGACAAACGGGCCACCCTGCGCATTAACGTAACCAGCCCAGTCACCGGCGTCAGCGGCATCATGAACGGCGGCAAACTCAACGCTTAAACCGTGCGCGGTCTCGGTATCAGCGAGACGACGTAACTCGCGATATACCGTCACCGGCGCGCCACCGATAAACTGAAATTGACGGATGTGCCAGCGAGCCGCCCATGCAGATACGGCCGGGGCGGTCTCTTTCAGCAGTTCACCGCTTTCGTCATCGGTTTCACCATCAAGGGCATAGCCATCGATATTTTTTGAAATGTATTTAGCAACATAGCCGGTAGCGCTGCCCTTTTCCGGGTCAATGGCCTCGGCATGAAAGCGCGCTTTTTTGGCTTTATCGCTTCTCAGTTCTTGGTGGTCTTCCTCCCACGCATAATCACGAATGATAAGGCGCACGCGCTCGACGTCCTCCGGCAACATAAACATAAGCATGTGCCAGTGCGGCGTTCCGTCGTGATGAGGCTCGGCAACACGTATGCCGAAAATGCGGATTTCTTCCCGGTGCAGCTTGGCGCGTATGCGCGCCCAAAGGCCGGTTAGATAGCTCTGCGTGTCCGATGGGCTGGCACCATTCCATTTGCTGTTACGGTATCCCGCTTTAGTCGTGGCGTGATATTTAGACGGTGCAGTCAGGGTATAAAACTCCCCGACATAACCAAGTTCATTGCAGATATTTTCAAACCCACGGATGCGGGTCATCAGTTCGCAGCGGCGTATCGCAGGATTAGCGACCGAACCGTCGTATTTTTCAATCAGGCTGATGCGGTTGCCGTCTTCGTCTTCGAGATCCAGACCTTTGAGAAACTCACGCGTGCGGCGCTTCTGCTCACGCCAGTCTGTCACGCAGTTTTTACTCGCGTAGGCGTGCTTGTTCTTGCTGACGTTGCCGACTGCAATTTGTAGGTGTTCGCGCCATGCCGACGCGACACGACGCAGACGATTTCGCCACCATGACTCAGTAAACATACGGATTACTGCGGGGGCGATATCATCTTTGTTGAAGTATTTATTTGCCACGCGCTCCCAATGGGGAGGGGTGATATTGAATTGCAGAGAAATAAAACCAGCGTGCATGTACCAGGTGTATAGCGTTTTGAGCTCACCAAAACCTGAGTCATCAATATTTGCCAGCTCAGAACGAATGAAGTTAGCAATGTCACCGGCCAGCAGGTCAACATCGGCGCGCGGCATATCAGGGAGACGGTTATATCTGGCGACAAGATTAACCATACGTGATGCCAGATATTGCATTAGTCGGGTATCAAAATGACCACCGAAAACGGCGGTTGATACATTGCTGTTGATACCCGCGCTCTCGTATTTTTTTGCGACCAGCTCAAGACGCGGCAATGCCTTTTTGCAGAAACTGATTAAAAAAGCATTGGCTCGTTGACTGCCCTGATTTTGTTCCAGCACAGTAGCTGTGCGATAAACGTCAAAACGTACGCACTCTGGCTGGAGAGAAAGCATCTTTTTTGCATGCAGCAAAGCCGCGAACATACGGTCGCGGCGATACTGTTGGTCATAGGTAAGATATGGGCTGGCTATTGCCGACCGTGGAGCATTCCACGGATAAGCATAGTTAACGCTTACCCGCATAATTCCCCCATTTGCCTACGCTGTATGCTAAGCATCACATAGCCGGGAGCCCACTCGCTAAGGTCAGTTATATGAGTCACCAGCACGTAGACAAATGCGCCGGTAAAACCGACCTTTTTCGGGTCATATTCGCAGGCTCCGTACTCGTTTAAGCAAAGTAAATCCCCTACAGCAAAAGCACGGTCAGCACGGCGAAATTCGGCTTTTTTTGTTTCATTGATGACAGCCTGAAAAAACTCAGGCCGAATTTTTAGTTGATGTGTTTTTCTCATGCCGCCGCCTTGATAGATGAGGCGCACATTTCTCCGATACGCTCAATTTCATCAGCCATACCTTTGAGCGATTGAATTTCTGAGTTTTGAATATGGTGATGAATCAGCCCGGAAATAAGCTGATTAATTTTTGGGTAATAGCCGATAGTGTCGAGCCATTCCTCGCCAGCTTTTTTACCAGACTTAACGACTTTTTTTTCATTAAGCATGAATTGATACTGGTCGCTGGTAATAACCCATTTGTCACCTATTTCTATGCGGAGGCTCATGCAACACCCCCCAGAGCTAACGCCCTGACAAGCCCTAATGTCATTTTGCAGTCAGCTAAAGCTCGGTGCGCTTGCCCCTCAAGCTTTACTCCTTCACGTTCAGCGGCATCAACCAACTTATGCCATTTATACCCCTTATATTTCCCCGGCTCACCGCGATATTCTGCATATAACATCATTGCGCAAACAGAGTTATATGCGAGCATATAAGGCGCAGCTACAGAAGACTGTCCATGCAATGCGTAAGTCTGTTTAATTAGCCGTATGTCATAATCAGCGTTATAGATAACAAACCCAAACCGCATAAATAGCTCTTCCAGAGTCCTGCATATATCTGTCCACGCAGGGGCAAAGGCAACCATTTCATTGGTAATGCCATGAATAGCTATTGCCTCATCAGGAATAGGCTTTGTAGGCTTAATAAGCGTATTGAGCATGATAGATCCATGACTATCAATAATGCATATTTCTACTATTTCCGCATCCTCGCCCAAACCTGTAGTTTCTGTATCAATGAATAAAAAACCTTCCTCAAGCCAATACCTTGCTCGTTGGCTGATTGTCATTTCTTTTGTTTTCACACTGCACCTCCGTTGTAATGTTTGTTTTTCAGTTCGGCGATTTGCTGGCAGGTCACGCAAAAGGCCACTCCCGGAATCGCAATGCGGCGAGCCTCCGGGATTGGTGCGTCACATTCTTCGCAGGTAAAACGAGATGGCGCAGCAATACGGCTGCGCGCGTTGTTGATAAGGCGCTCACGTTCTGCCTGTTCGCGCTGTTGTGCGATATCCATTGCGTCGGCCATTAGTGCAACTCCTGAGATTCGTTTTCATAGCGGGTGGCTTCGCGGCGCAACAACTCGGCCGCTTCGATAGCGTTTAAACCTTTGTTAGTGATATGGGTAGCCAGTGCCTCAAGGCGGATTGAAACGGCTAAAGCGCGGTCTTTGCGTTCTTCTTTTTTGGCTGCTTTAAATAAAGCTGCTAATGCATCATCGTCAGCACCACTCGGTGTTGAAAAATAAATAACTCGACTCATAAATCCTCCTGAATTTAGGCAAAAGAATGCCCGGCGGGTATACGCCATTAATTACGGGTTTATTTAATTAGCTAAAAAGCATTCATGGATGGAAATATGCCGTGGCAAAATCCCACCCCAGCGGGAAATTTTATTCATTGACGCAATAATCAGCTTGCGGCGCTCCATATCAAAATACTCATATGGTTTACCGACTTCATCAGAGCGAAACGCGCCCGGATTATTTCGGTTAGCAAGCGTTAAAACCACAAACTTAAAATCTTCATCAAGCTTATTGAAATTACGCAGCGCCTTATTTTCTGTTGCTTTCAGCTTTTGATGAAACCGTGCGAAACACTCCTCGCCGGTCATAGTCTTCGGTTGCTCTGTAATACAATCAGCATTGCTAAAAAGCTTGCTCGCCTGGGTATCATGAGCTGAAATTCTTTCGTTCATTTTGCCCCCATGAATGCATTTAAAAGCCGCTTAACCGCAGAGACTTTTTTTGCTGTTAAGCTGTTCAACAATTCGGACTGAGAGCTGCAAGGGTGCCAGCGCTGGCCGTCCTTACCTGCGATCCAGCCGTGGCCGTAGTGCATGCCGGGACTTTGCTTTTTAAGCAGAGACGCGAATGACGGTTCAGTATTCAACATAAGCACCTCACATCAGACCGAATGAGGCACCGAGGCCGCTCATGGTGTCTACAACGCTTGTCATTGCCGGGTTAGCCTGAAGCCGCGCATGCAGTGCCAGCGCCGACAACGACAACATGCGAATGCCAGCATTAACGCTTTCAATCATGTTGTGCTTACGGGCAGAGGTCAGGCGTTCATCAGATACCGCACCGCTCGCCAGTTCGCCGAGTTCACGCATTGCGCGCATGACATAAGACTGCAATTTGTCTTTAGCCAGCTCATTAACTGGTACACATGGCAAGCAATGAATCTGCGCCAGAAAACCATCAACGAGGGTTGAGTCTTCGGTCAGGTCAGTCAGCAGCCACAATTCAGGCGGTGTGAACTGGTGAGGCTGTTCCGGGTTGAGCTTGTTACGTAACGTCTGAACATTCATACCCGCACGCTCGGCCAGTTTCGCCATGTTGTGACGCTGCGCAAAAGCGCGGCATGCTTCGTCATAGTGTGGATGTTTGGAAACCTGAAAATCAAACATGCTGTAACTCCCTTTAACTTGCAAAATTAAGTTACTGGAATACGGCATAGCGCGAATTAATCGCCTGAGCGAGTAATCGCGTACGGAAGGCAATCATATTGATACGGCCGAGGCCACCCTCTCGGGTACGGGGCACCAGTAGCAGTTCGCCGCGCTTTACCATCTCTTTAACGGTGTTCAGGCTGCATCCGTACTGCTTTGCAAACTCTTCGTATGAGAGGAAGTCCGGTCCATTGGGGATTGCAATTTGAAGATTCATAGGTAATTATCTCCGGTTAGATTCATTTTTAGTATGTTCTCGCACATTCTCAGGGTGCAGGACGGATACTACTTTCCATATGAAAACCTGTAAAGGTTAAATTGAAAATAATTTAGGTATCCAAATGGATAAAGAAGAGCAGTCCGTCAGAGATGTCATTGATAGAATCCTTGTTTCTTATGGAGTTAGAACAAGACAGGCTTACTCTGACCTCGCAAAAATTCCATTGCCCACCATTAGTAATTGGGTCAAGCGGGGTAAGGTTCCTGGAGACTACATAGTCCAATGTGCTCTCGATACTGGTGCAGACCTTAAATGGCTTATGGAAGGTGGTGAACTTACAAATGTAAGATTTGAGCCCGGTCATTACCCTATGCAGGGAATACGACTGATGGAGGCAATGCAAAGCTCAGGCGGGAAAGAGATTTTGCAGCGCATCATGCAGGCTTACGGCTTTACCATGCAAAAGGAGCTGGGCGACCATCTCGGTATACCATCCGGCACGATGAGCGCTTGGGTTCGCCGTGAGCACTTCCCGGGGGATGTTGTTATCGTTTGTGCTTTAGATACGGGAGCATCTTTATACTGGCTTGCCACAGGTAACGGTGGACTTTATGAAAGTAATGTGACCTTACCCACAGAGCAAACGGCATTAGCGAAAATTAGAAAATACCGCCTTGAAAACGGTGAATTAAAAAAAATAGGTAACTGGTTGGCTGACCCTTCAATGATACCTGATAATCATGATGGCCTGATGTTTGTTGAAGGTATGGGTAAATCTTGGCTGGTTGATATTTCTGCGAATAATATTGCTAACGGCCGTTGGCTTATAAGTATTGATGGTGCAATGGACGTGTTCAATGTGATTCGGCTACCCGGAAATAAAGTTCGGTTGTCCAATGATTCTGCTGAATTTGAATGCAATTTATCTGATATTACACCGTCAGGTACGGTTATTTTTACAATTGAGAAACATATATAAGGGATTTTATGATGCGCTCATTATTTGCTATTGGATTACTTGTTCTCTGTTCATCTGCGTTCGCAGCCGAGAAAACGCAGGCGTTAGATGGAACATCATTTGGTAATACATGGCCTCTGACTTTTGAAAAGGCTACGGTTTCCTGTGTTAATGGTGCATATGCTTTTGTATATGATACCGCTACAGATAACCGCTATCCTCTTAACGGTATGGCTTCCAGCGCTGTTAAGTCCGGAAAAATGGAAGGTTACGATTTAGATACAGTATGGAAAGATGACCCTAATTATCCTGGTGTAAAAATGTCAATATCTCCGGTTTTAGATTCAGCCCTGAGACTCTGTAAATAATTTATTAAAAAGGAATTGGTAATGAAAGAAAATAAACATGTTGAGAAATTTAAGTCAAGTCATTTGAATTCAGGTGAGTCTGTCATTGCGTGGGCGGAAGGATATATCGGTAAAATGATGGGGAGTGGAAAAGATACCCAACATAATGGCGCGTTAATTGTGACAGAAACTAGAGTTGCTTTTTATCGTAAGGGATTTATTGGTGAGGTAATTGAAACTATACCTTTAAAATCTATCACCTCTATTGAGAGAAAGTCGACACTTGGTCATAGGGTTATAAGGGTGCATACATCCCATGATGACCTTGAATTTAAAACATTCAGCAAAGAGTCAGAGCTTGCCCTCGTTGAAGCAATTGAGAGCGGGCGAGGGTTGAGCACTGAAACAGTAGCACCTGAAAAAAATAAGGCGAGTAACGACCCTTTCGAACAACTCAAAAAATTATCAGAGCTTAAAGAGGCTGGGGTGATTTCTGATGAGGAGTTTCAGGCTAAAAAAATCAAGTTGATGGATCTGATTTAAGTATCCCTCGGTATGGGGATGATACCTCGGTTTATAAGACAGTCTATTAGCCACAGTGCTAGATGTAGCAAATAAGGGGGGGATTTGACTGTTAAAAAACTTTCATCCGGTGAGTGGCTATGTGATTTTCGCGTTAATGGGAGAGAAAGCCGTCGCGTGCGTAAACGCTTCACCACCAAAGGTGAGGCAGTGGCTTATGAGCAATATTACCGCGATGAGGCCAAAGATAAGCCGTGGATGTCAGAAAAAGAAGACCGGCGCAAACTCAGCGAAATTATTCAGCTCTGGCATAATCTGCATGGGCAGGCGCTGGTTGCCAGCAAATCCCGACTGGCTAAACTGCAAATTGTCTGCAACGGATTAGGCGACCCGATAGCATCACAACTTACAGCTAAGGACTGGGCGCATTATCGTGACCAGCGTCTAAGCGGCAAGATTGACAATGGTTATCATAAAGACCCGGCCAAGTGGGTAGCAAAGCCGATAACGGTCAATCGGGAGCAGCAATATTTAGAGGCCGTATTTAACGAGTTAAAGCGGCTAGGGGAGTGGAGTTTACCAAACCCTCTGGATGGCATTCGTGTCTTCAAAGAGGCTGAAAAAGAGATGTCCTGGCTGACGTTAGAGCAAATTCCGCAGCTCATGCTGGCATGTCAGAAGTATGGACATGAAGACCTTGCACAAATTGCCGAAGTTTGTCTGGCAACTGGTGCGCGATGGGGAGAGGCAGAGCGGCTAACTCGCCCCCAACTTTCGCCATACAAACTGACGTTTACAAAGACCAAAGGCAAAAAGAATCGCACTGTTCCCATCCCAAAATGGCTCTACGAAAAATTATCTACCCGTCAAGGGAGGATGTTTAAGCCCTGCTATCAGGAATTCAAGAAAATGCTTTTGCTCACAGATATTGAGCTGACGGAAGGGCAAAAGACCCACGTCCTGCGTCATACTTTTGGGGCGCATTTTATGATGAATGGCGGCAACATTCTCGTACTTCAAAAGATACTCGGGCACGCAAACATTCGTGAAACAATGAAATACGCACACTTCGCTCCTGACCATCTTGAGCAGGCTGTCGAGCTGAATCCTCTGAGCTTGATAATGTCCACGGAATGACCACGCAGCATGTGTGAGGGTGGTTTAAAACATACCTAGGATGTGCGTAACTTATTGTGAAATATATAAATTATTGTTTTTAAAGGTACCCACTAGAAGCGTCTTAACTAAGATTCGCTTTCGCGACATCCTGACAAAAAGGGCTGGCCTCAGGGCCGGCCCTTTTTTTATCTTTGTTGTAACCATCGTGATGTAAATCATTTACAATACGCCCTCTATACGGAGGGGCGGTGGTCAGCAACAGTTTTCAGCAAACGACACCTAAACGGCGAGCCGCCTGGCTGGCGCTGTTGGCGATCCTGCTGATCGTGGTGGCCCCGCTAATCTCCGTCTCCCTGCAAAAAGACCCCATGAGCGCCATGCCCGGCATGCACCACGCCATGATGATGGATAGCTCGTCCGCGAGCATGGCGCAGATGCCCGGGCACAAGATGGCAATGATGCACAGCACAGACGGCGCTACGCATACCGGACACGAAATGCCGCTGGACCATGCCGAAGCGTGTGGCTATTGCGTGCTGTTAGCCCATGTCCCGGGGCTCCTTTTCGCGCTGGCGCTGTTCGTCGCCATGCTCCTGCGGCGCATTCGCCTGCCGGTTTCTCGCCCGGTATTAAAGCACTGGCACTACTTTCCCTGGCTCTACCCCGAAACCCGCGCCCCGCCGCGGTTGTCTGCTTTTTCCCTTAAATAAAAATCAATCTGCGCACCGCGCAACGACCTCTTTTGCTTTAAAAAAGGAAAAGTATGACAACCTGCACCTCGCGCGCGGCATGGCTGAACCTGCTGCGTCGCCTCCATTTCTATATTGGTCTGTTTATCGGACCGTTTATCTTTGTCGCTGCCCTGACCGGTACGTTGTACGTGGCGACGCCGCAGCTGGAAAACTGGCTCTATCACGACGCGCTGCATGGCCTTGCCGACGGGACTCCGCAGCCGCTCAGCGCCCAGATTGCGGTGGCCGAAGAAGCGACCCAGGGCAATCTGCGGCTGCTGGCGGTGCGTCCGGCGTCTGCGTTGGGCGAGACCACGCGCATTATGTTTGCCGATCCGGGTCTCGGAGAGTCGGAATCCCGGGCTATTTTTGTCGATCCGATCGCGCTGCGGGTGAAGGGCGATATGACGGTCTACGGCACCAGCGGCATCCTGCCGCTGCGCCAGTGGATTGATTATGCGCATCGCTCTCTGCTGCTGGGCGACAGCGGGAGGTTATACAGCGAACTGGCCGCCTCCTGGATGTGGGTGGCCGCGCTCGGAGGCATTGCCCTGTGGGCGATGACGCGTCCAAAACGGCGGCTGAATAACGCCTTGCAGAACCATCGTCGGCTGCACGTGACGCTGGGCTGGGGCTTACTGGTGGGTATGCTGCTCTTCTCCGCCACCGGCCTGACCTGGTCGCAATGGGCCGGCGGCAATGTGGACAAAATGCGGGCAGCGTTCGGCTGGCTGACGCCGCAGGTCAATACCCAGCTGCATGGCGAGATGCAGATGACGCACGATCCCCACGCCGGACATCATATGGATGCGATGGCCATGGCCCAGCATCAGCCGGCGCTGCAGCTGGCCCAGTTTGACCAGGCGCTGGCGGCGGCCCGTCAGGCGGGGCTGAACGCCAGCCGGCTGGAGATCCGTCCGCCAGTGTCAGACGACCGCGCCTGGACGGTGAATGAGATCGACCGTCGCTGGCCGACGCAGGTGGACGCGGTGGCGATCGATGGCGCCACGATGCAGGTGGTGGATCGCACGCGTTTTGCCGACTTTCCGCTGATGGCGAAGCTCACCCGCTGGGGCGTCGATTTCCATATGGGGATCCTCTTTGGTCTGGCGAATCAGCTGCTGCTGGTGGGATTTGGCTGCGCGCTGTGCGTTACCATCGGGGTGGGGTACCGGTTATGGTGGATCCGCCGTCCGCCTCAGGCGGCCTGGGATCCGGCGCATTCGCTGCTGCAGGCGTGGCTGTCGCTCGCCTGGCCTGCCCGAATCCTGGTGCTTGGGCTGGCGTTTGCCCTTGGATTGGCCATGCCGTTAATGGGAGCCAGCCTGCTGCTGTTCATTGCCGTTGACTACCTGCGCTGGCGCGCGGCAACGGCAATGAGGATGATGAAGTCCAGCGACTAAGTGAAGACTTACGGCGTGCTGATGACCACCGTTACCCGGCGGTTTTCGGCGCGCCCGGCCGCCGTGTCGTTGCTGGCGATCGGGTATTTTTTGCCAAGGCCGCGGGTGACTAAATTACTGCGTGGGACATGAGCGCCTTCCGCCCAGGCATCGGCCACGCTGTTGGCCCGCTTAAGCGACAGGGCTTCATTGTAGCTATCTTCACCATAATTATCGGTATGGCCTTCAAGGCGGCTATGGGTGATCCCGGTAGCCGCCAGCCGCGAGGCCATCGTGGTGATCTGCTGGCGGCTGTCGGGACGTAGTCGGTAGTCATTCTTGTCAAACAGGATGCTATCGGATAAGCCCAGGGACCAATCGCCATTGCTTTCAGTGAAGCCGTAAGATTTCATCGCCGCCACCTGCTCCGGGGTAAATTTTCCCTGAGGAGCCTGGCAACCTGTCAAAAGCGCCGCCGCCATCAGGGCGGGGACGAAATATTTTCTGATCATAATGAGTCCTTTATTATTTCAGCGTCTGCTGGATACGTTGGTTTTTCATCCGATACATATTCTGATCGGCAAGTTCTTGCAGTGATTCCGCGGTGGCGTGCTCCCACGCCAGGGCATAACCGACGCTCAGCGAGAGCGTGGCGCTATGACCGTTGTGCAGGTTGAATGGCGGAAGAAATTTTTCCGTTAGCGCCTGGCACAGGGCCTGCACTTCTGCTTCCGAGCGCACCTCGCGCAGCAGAACGGCAAACTCATCGCCGCCAAGACGCCACGCCAGATGGCGTTTACCGGCAAAAGTCATCAGGCGGCTGGCGACCTCCATCAGCACTTTATCGCCCGCCGCATGCCCCCAGTTGTCGTTAATCAGTTTGAAATTATCGCCATCAAGAAACAGCAATGCCGAGGTTTGATGATCGACTTCATTCTGCATCAGCTCGGCGAGCGCGTTACGAAAGGCGGCGCGGTTAGCCAGGCCGGTCAACGGATCGTGTAACGAACTGCGCAACAGCTGCGCGTTTTTGGCCTGCAGCTGGCGCTGCCAGTCCTCCATTTCCCCCAGCAGGCTGTTAAAGTCCTGGGCGAAAAGATGGAACTCCTCGATACGCTCCTCCGGCACCCGCCGGGAGAAGTGGCGGTTTTCACGTATATCATGCACGACCTCAGTGATGCTCTGCAGGGCGGCGACGATCCCCCGGTGTAGGGAGTGGGTCAGCAGCAGGGCGATGAACGAGGCGAGCAGAATGCTGCCGGTCAGCACCAGAATCGAGATACCGAGAAAGTGGCTAATCAGTTCATCAAGCGCGGTCAATCTCAGCTCGCCGATTTGTTTGCCCTGGTGCCAGATGGGCTGCACCGTGGGCTCCGGAAACAGCCATTTACTGATAAGCCCGCTCACTTGCTCTTTATTGGCCAGCGGTTCATGGCGCCACGCGGCGAAGTGCTGCATCTGGCCGTTTAGCACGATTGCCTGGGAGATCTGCCCTTGCTTGCCCAACGACGCGAGGGTCTCCTCTGCCGCCGCGCTGTCGCCAAATACCAGGGCGGCTTCGAGGCTGCGCCCCATGGTCGCGGCAGTGAGCTCAAGATTTTTCTGCGCGTACTGCTTGAGCGTGAAGATTGAGGCTGTACTCAGCAGCAGCCAGACCAGCGTCATGGAGATCACCACGCTTATCACGCTAATGCGACGGAGCGCGCGTTTGAAAGTCGGGCGCGGAGTCTGTGAAAAGTCCTTATTCATGTGGTTTCTTCCGGGCAAGCATCAGGACGTCCGGGTTAACCCGAACCCCGCTGTGCGTCAGAACGTCCAGATTAACGGAGAAGCGGACCCGGTCGTCATTGATGATCAGGCAAAACGCGCTACCAATTGAACAATCCGTATTTTGTTCTGCGATGAGTAACAGCGGCCTCGGGCCATAGCGGCGAGTGAGTTCTGACTGTTCAGTCGGCGATTCGCTGCCAAAATAAAAACCATCGCAGGTCGTTTTTAACGCTTCTTCACGATTACGTACTATCACCGGTTGATAGGGTAATGCATCCGGATCTTCATGAGCCAGGCTATGGGTGAAGCGTGATGAGGCAAAAATGCACAGCTTTGGCGCTCCTGTTAATGACGGCCAACGGGTGTAGGTCACGATCCCGGAAACAATAGCGCGAACATGTTCTGAAGGTCCGGCAGCAAAAACAGGAGATACCGCGATGAGAAAAAATACAGTCAATAAAAGACGGTGTAATACTGTCATTAACGCTTCCGTCAAAGTCGCCATAGCGCGGGAAAAGCCGCTGCCGATGCCCGGCGAAGAATACCACTGTTAATAAAACCCGTCATTAGATGCGCCCTTTGCTTTGGGACAATTCTCACCAGGATTTTTCGTAGTACCGATACCGTGGGTGCGCAAGTTTGGCTTGTTTTTCCTATGTGTAAATATTGTTATACGCATCGCGCCATTGTGAGTGGCAATTAATTCGCTGGTGTAAATTAAAATTTACGGAATATGGATTGAATTCTTTACTTTGTGTGGTATCGTTACGTCATGCCCTCTGAGGCAACCCTTATCGCAAACGAGCTACACAGGATCGCAATCATGCAAAAAGACGCGCTGAACAACGTACATATTACCGACGAACATGTATTAATGACCCCGGAGCAACTGAAGGCGGAATTCCCGCTGAGCGTCGAGCAGGAAGCGCAGATCGCGCACGCCCGTCAGACCATTTCGGATATCATCGCCGGTCGCGATCCGCGCCTGCTGGTGGTATGTGGTCCTTGCTCCATTCACGATCCGGAAGCTGCGATTGAATATGCTCGTCGGTTTAAAGCCCTTGCCGCAGAGGTCAGCGATAGCCTCTACCTGGTGATGCGCGTCTATTTTGAAAAACCCCGTACCACCGTCGGCTGGAAGGGGCTGATTAACGATCCGCACATGGATGGTTCGTTTGATGTTGAAGGCGGCCTGAAGATTGCGCGTCGTCTGCTGGTCGAGCTCGTCAATATGGGACTGCCGCTGGCGACGGAAGCGCTGGATCCTAACAGCCCGCAGTACCTCGGGGATCTGTTCAGCTGGTCCGCTATCGGCGCGCGTACCACGGAATCACAAACGCACCGCGAAATGGCCTCTGGCCTGTCGATGCCGGTCGGCTTTAAAAACGGTACCGACGGTAGCCTGGCCACGGCCATCAACGCCATGCGCGCCGCGGCGATGCCGCACCGTTTCGTCGGCATCAACCAGGCCGGGCAGGTCTGCCTGCTGCAAACGCAGGGTAATCCGAACGGCCATGTGATCCTCCGTGGCGGCAAGGCGCCGAACTACGGTCCGGAAGATGTGGCGAAATGCGAAAAAGAGATGGCGCAGGCGGGACTGAAGCCGTCGCTGATGGTAGATTGCAGTCATGGGAACTCCAATAAAGATTTCCGCCGCCAGCCGGCCGTGGCTGAATCCGTGGTCGCGCAGATCAAAGATGGCAACCGCTCCATTATCGGCCTGATGATCGAAAGTAATATCCACGAAGGCAATCAGTCCTCTGAACAGCCGCGTGAGGCGATGAAATACGGCGTCTCGGTGACGGATGCCTGCATCAGCTGGGAGACTACCGAGGCGCTGCTGCGTGAACTGGATAAGGATCTCCGCGGCCACCTGGCGGCCCGTTTGGTTTAAGAGGAAAGTATGGTTGCTGAACTGACCGCGTTACGCGATCAAATTGATGAAGTGGATAAAGCGTTGCTTAGCCTGCTGGCTAAGCGTCTGGAGCTGGTGGCCGAAGTCGGCGAGGTGAAGAGCCAGTATGGCCTGCCGATTTACGTCCCGGAGCGCGAGTCGGCGATGCTCGCCTCCCGACGTGAAGAGGCGGCTGCGCTCGGCGTACCACCGGATCTGATCGAGGACGTTCTGCGTCGCGTGATGCGGGAATCCTATTCCAGCGAAAACGACAAAGGCTTCAAAACCCTGCAGCCGAATCTGCGGCCGGTGGTCATCGTCGGCGGCGGTGGGCAGATGGGGCGTCTGTTTGAGAAGATGTTAACGCTGTCCGGCTACCAGGTGCGTATTCTGGAAAAAAACGATTGGGCCCGGGCGGCGGATATCGTCGCCGATGCCGGCATGGTTATCGTCAGCGTACCTATTCACACCACCGTGGAGACGATCGGCAGGCTGCCGCCCCTTCCGGCGGATTGCATTCTGGTTGACCTTGCCTCGGTGAAAGCGGAGCCGCTGCAGGCGATGCTGGCGGCGCATCAGGGCCCGGTTCTTGGCCTGCACCCGATGTTCGGTCCGGACAGCGGCAGCCTGGCGAAGCAGGTGGTGGTCTATTGTGATGGCCGCCAGCCGGAGGCCTATCAGTGGTTCCTCGAACAAATCCAGGTTTGGGGCGCGCGGCTGCACCGCATCAGCGCCGTTGAGCACGATCAGAACATGGCCTTTATTCAGGCGCTGCGCCACTTTGCCACCTTCGCCTATGGCCTGCACCTGGCGGAAGAGAATGTACGTCTTGAGCAACTGCTGGCGCTCTCGTCACCCATTTACCGACTGGAGCTGGCGATGGTAGGCCGTCTGTTTGCCCAGGATCCGCAGCTGTACGCCGATATTATTATGTCATCGGAAAACAACCTGGCGCTGATTAAGCGCTACTACCAGCGTTTCGGCGAAGCGATCGGCCTGCTGGAGCAGGGCGATAAGCAGGCGTTTATCGACAGCTTCCGTAAAGTCGAACACTGGTTTGGCGATTACGCCCAGCGTTTCCAGAGCGAGAGCCGCACGCTGCTGCGTCAGGCGAACGATAATCGGCAGTAAAGCGAAAAAGATGTATACAATAAAGCCAGCGACCGCTGGCTTTTTTTATAGGGATGACAACGATGGCTGAACCACAACCGCTGTTTGACTACACCGGATACCTGCCGGAATGCCCGACCTGGAGCGAGGCAGAACAGGCCCTCTACTGGGCTGATATCATGGAATGTGAAATTCACCGCTACGATATCCGCAGCGGAGAACACCAGGTGCTGCAGTTTCCGGAGGAGGTCGGCTGTTTTGCCCTGCGCGAGAAGGGCGGGTTTATCGTGGCATTGCGCAGCGGCATCTGGCTGACCGACGCCCACGGCCTGCTGCGGCGGAAAGTCTGCGATAACCCGAGCAACCCGGAGCTGGCGCGGTTTAACGACGGCGGGACCGATCGCGATGGGCGCTTTTATGCCGGTACCTTCTGGGGGCCAGGGGATTACAACGGCGCGCTGCTGATGCGAGTGGATAACGACCTGCAGCCGAAAGTGATCCAGTGTGACATCCATGGCGCCAATGGCCTGGCCTTTAGCGCCGACCGGCGCTGGATGTATACCTCTGATACGCCGAACGCCGTGATCTACCGTACGCCGCTGGATGAGCAGGGTGAGCCTGGCCGACGCGAAGTCTTTCGCCGTTTTCAGCCTGGCGAAGGGATCCCTGACGGGGCGGCGATCGACGTGGAGGGATGTTACTGGAGCGCAATGTTTGACGGCTGGCGGATCGCCCGTTTCTCGCCGCAGGGCGAGGAGCTGGACTCCTACCCGATGCCGGTTCGTTGCCCGACGATGGTCTGCTTCGGCGGGGCGGATATGAAAACGCTCTATATCACCACCACCCGGGAAAACATGGAGGACGACGAGCTGGCGCAGTATCCGCTGTCAGGCGCCATCTTCACCCTGCCGGTAGCGGTGGCAGGGATGAAGAAATTACCGTTCCGCGAATGTTAAACCGGATCCACCGGGACCACGTTTTCGCTAGGGTAGCAGCCGAGGACCTTCATGGAGCGGGTGATATCCGCCAGCTCCTTCAGCGCCTTGCGCATGGGCAGCGAATCCAGGTTGGCCTGAATATCGAGATAAAACATCTCTTCCCAGGGATTGCCGTGGATCGGGCGGGATTCCAGTTTGGTCATGATCAGATTGTGGTTGCGCAACACCAGCAGGGCTTCCACCAGGGCGCCCGCCTGCTGACCGGTCGCCATTAACAGCGTGGTCTTGGCCGGCACCTGATCGGAGACGTTCACCGCTTTGCGCGCCAGGACGAGGAAGCGCGTGATGTTCTGCGTCTGGTTGGCCTGGCAGTGCTCCAGCACCTGCAGACCATACAGAGCGCCGCCCGCTTCGCTACCCAGGGCCGCGACGGCCGGGGAGTTCGCCTGCGCCACTTTTTCCATTGCCGCCGAGGTGCTCTCGGTATACTCAATCTTCCAGTGCGGGTAGCGGCTCAGGTACTGGCTGCACTGCTGGAACGGCTGCGGATGGCTGTAAACGGTCTGAATTTTATCGGCATCCGTCGAGGTGCTCACCAGTACGCAATGATCGATAGGGATCGTCAGCTCGCCAACGATCGACAGGCTGGTGTGCTGCAGCAGATCGTAGACGTCGTTGATCCCGCCGGAGCTGGTGTTTTCAATCGGCACCACCGCGTAATCGGCCTGGCCGGTTTCTACCTGATTAAAAATATCGGCGAACTTCGCGCAGCCGCTCTCAATAAACTGCTCAAAGTGGCGAGCGGCGTACTGACGCGCCGCCAGATGCGAGTAAGAGCCCTTGGGACCGAGGAACGCCACGCGGGCCGAATGCGGGTTAATTTTATTCAGATGCTGCTGCAGCAGGGTTTGCTGGGTAAGAACAGAGTCTTCGATAATCAGCTGGAACAGGCGGGTGATATAGTGCGCATCCAGATTATGGCGCTTGCCGATAGTCATCAGGCGCTCCAGCAGATCGCGTTCGCGGTCAATATCACGCACCGGACGATGGGAGGCCAGTTTGGCTTTTCCAACCTCAACAGCCAGTCCGCGGCGCTCCGCCAGCAGAGCAAGCAGCTTCTCGTCCAGGGCGCTTATCTTATCGCGCAGCGCCAGTAATGGGTTTTCCTCGGTCATAGATGTTGCCTTTGTTGTTATCAAATAAAAAAGGCCTCCCGGGTGGGAGGCCTTATTGTTCGTCTTCGCATTCTTTCTTATACGACGAATTGCCTCCCGGTCAGGGGAAGGTAAAAAAGAATGCGAAGAAGAACGGGACAAGTTTCATGGTAAATTCCTTTAGGTAGTGGGGATTACAGTACCTGTACTGTTTTCACTCTGTCAATAAAAAACGCGCCCGAAGGCGCGTGGCATGACACAACTTAAGTTAAGGATTACTCTTCTTCTTCCACAAAGCCTGCCTCTTTCACCGACGTCGCGGCGCGGCGGGCTTCCCCTTTGTGTTGCACTTTATTGAGCTGCCGTTCCAGCTTGTTGATCAATTCGTTAATGGCGGCGTACATATCTTCATGACGCGCACTGGCAACCAGATGGCCGTTTGGCGTGTTGATGGTTGCATCAGCGATAAAACCCTGCGGCTCCTTAGACAGAATGATGTGCGGGTTGATTAAATGAGTTTGCCACTTATCCAGTTTGGCGAGACGGTCTGCGACATGCTGGCGGATTGCCGGAGTAATTTCCATTTGTTTACTGGTAATGTTCATTGTCATAAATTTTACCTCTTGTCTTTCCCGTCTTGGTGAATCCAGCATACCTTTCCCAATGTCAAAATGTGTGATCTAAATCACATTTTATTGTCACTTTTTGTCAACAAATTCATTTTGTGAGACAGGGCAGGAAGAAGTGAGATTTTACTTGTCGAACCCGATAAAGCAGGCCATATTTGATGAGTTAACCCGGCGCTAAACCGCTTCAGCTCGTCGGGAAACGTATAAAAAAACGGCAGCCAGTGGCTGCCGTTTGCGATCGATGAGTCAGGCTCAGGTGTTCTTGCTGTTCGCGGCGATAATCTTCGCGACTTTGTCCGCCTGAGCGTTCATTTGCATCTGACGATAGGCGTTTTCCATCTTCGGCAGGGCATCGCGGGTGGCCTGGGTATCCGGATAATTACGCATCATCCCTTCCACACGGTTAACCACGGCAACCCATGCGCCACGATCGGTGTAGTAATCCACGACCGACAGCTCATATTTGGCCAGACGATCTTTCAGGAACACCATGCGTTTATAGGCGTCAGTGGCGTACTGGCTGTTCGGATAACCACGCACCAGTTTGGAGAAGTCATTGAAGGCATCGCGCGCGTGCTGCGGATCGCGGTCGGAGCGATCAACGCCGAAGAAGCCCTGCAGCGCGCTGTCATCCAGGGCCATGTTGGTCAGGCCGCGCATATAGATGACATAGTCGATGTTCGGATGGGTGGGGTTCAAACGCATGAAGCGATCGATAGCCGCCTGAGCCAGAGGAAGATCGGCGTTTTTATAATACGCATAAATCAGATCCAGCTGTACCTGTTGGGAATAAGGGCCGAATGGATAACGATTATCCAACGCTTCCAGTTGCGTTATCGCCTGTTTCCAGTTACCGTCCTGCAGTTTTTGCTGGGCGGTCGCGTAGATTTCATTCGGCGGATTATCAGGCACCTCTTCCTTAGAGCCGGAGCAACCCACCAAAGCCAGGCTCAGTGTGGCGGCTGCCACCAGGTATTTCATGCGCGTCATGACGTTTTGACTTCCTCAAAATGTTTATGCGGGAGAATCTCTGTTCCTGCTCCCGATTAAGACCAGCTACAATAGCACACTATATTAAACGGCAAAGCCGTAAAACCCAACGTTAAACGAAGAAGCTGTATATGGCACAACGAGTACAACTCACCGCAACGGTGACCGAAAATCAACTCGGTCAACGCTTAGATCAGGCTTTGGCCGAATTGTTCCCTGATTATTCGCGATCGCGGATAAAAGAATGGATCCTCGACCAACGCGTATTAGTCAATGGCACCATTGGCGATAAACCGAAAGAAAAAGTGCTGGGGGGAGAACGCATCGCTATCGATGTGGAAATCGAAGAAGAGGCGCGCTTCCAGCCGCAGGATATTCCGCTCAATATCGTTTACGAAGATGATGACATCATCGTGATCAATAAACCGCGCGATCTGGTTGTACATCCTGGCGCGGGCAACCCTGACGGTACTGTGCTGAATGCGCTGCTGCACTACTATCCGCCTATTGCCGATGTGCCGCGCGCGGGTATTGTTCATCGTCTGGATAAAGACACCACCGGTCTGATGGTGGTGGCGAAAACCATTCCGGCGCAAACCCGGCTGGTGGAGTCGCTGCAGCTGCGCGAGATCACCCGTGAATACGAAGCGGTGGCGATCGGTCATATGACCGCCGGTGGCACAGTGGAAGAGCCGATCAGCCGTCACCCGACCAAGCGTACCCATATGGCGGTGCATCCGATGGGCAAACCGGCGGTGACCCACTACCGCATTATGGAACATTTCCGCATCCATACCCGCCTGCGTCTGCGTCTGGAAACCGGTCGTACACATCAGATCCGCGTGCATATGTCGCATATCACCCATCCGCTGGTGGGTGACCAGGTCTATGGCGGCCGGCCGCGTCCGCCGAAGGGCGCGTCGGAGGAGTTCATCACCGCGCTGCGTAAATTCGACCGCCAGGCGCTGCACGCCACCATGCTGCGCCTGTATCACCCGATCTCCGGCATTGAAATGGAGTGGCACGCGCCCATCCCGCAGGATATGGTCGAGCTCATCGAGGCGATGCGCGCCGATTTTGAAGCCCATAAGGACGATATTGACTGGTTATGACGAAACTGATTGTACCGCAGTGGCCAATGCCCGGCAGCGTGGCGGCCTGTAGTTCTACCCGCATCGGCGGCGTGAGTCTGCCGCCCTATGACTCGCTCAACCTGGGCGCCCATTGCGGCGACAATCTGCAGCATGTCGAAGAAAACCGGCGGCGGATGTTTGCCGCCGGCGGCTTGCCGTCTTACCCGGTTTGGCTGGAGCAGGTCCATGGCACCGAGGTTCTGACGCTGGACGGCGGACCCTATCCGTCGAAACGCGCGGATGCCTCTTATAGTCGTACGCCAGGGACCGTCTGCGCGGTGATGACCGCTGACTGCCTGCCGGTGCTGTTCTGTAACCGCGACGGCACCGAAGTCGCCGCGGCGCACGCGGGATGGCGCGGCTTATGCGGAGGGGTTCTGGAAGCGACGGTTGCTCGTTTCGCCGATAAAGCCGAAAATATTATGGCGTGGCTTGGGCCCGCCATCGGTCCGCAGGCGTTTGAGGTGGGACCGGAAGTCCGGGATGCCTTTATGGCGAAGGACGAGAATGCGCACCGGGCTTTTCGTTCGGCAGGCGAAAAATATTTTGCTGATATCTACCAACTGGCGCGGCAGCGTCTGGCAAACGTCGGCGTTGAGCAGATTTTCGGCGGCGATCGCTGCACGCTAAGCGAAAAGGATGATTTTTTCTCTTACCGGCGCGACAAGACCACCGGTCGTATGGCAAGTTTCATTTGGCTGATATAACCTAGAGAATCAAGACGATCCAGAAGGCAAACTTATTTTTCACATAGTTCGGGTCTTTAACCTTGAATAATTGAGGGATGACCTCATTTAATCTCCAGTAGCAAATTTGACCTGTTTATGGGAGGAGTTATGCGTCTGGATCGTCTTACCAATAAATTCCAGCTTGCTCTTGCCGATGCCCAGTCGCTCGCACTCGGGCACGACAACCAATTCATCGAACCTCTTCATTTAATGAGCGCCTTGCTGAATCAGGAAGGGGGATCGGTACGTCCTTTATTAACCTCGGCGGGCGTGAATGCCGGGAAACTGCGCACTGACATCGAACAGGCCTTGAGCCGTTTACCGCAGGTGGAAGGCACCGGCGGCGATGTGCAACCTTCTCAGGATTTAGTGCGGATCCTCAACCTTTGCGACAAGCTGGCGCAAAAGAAAAAGGACAACTTTATTTCGTCGGAACTGTTCGTTCTGGCGGCGCTTGAATCACGCGGTACGCTGACCGACCTTTTAAAATCCGCCGGAGCAACAACCGCCAACGTGACTCAGGCGATTGAACAAATGCGCGGAGGGGAAAGCGTGAACGATCAGGGTGCCGAAGACCAACGTCAGGCATTGAAGAAATTTACCGTCGATCTCACCGAGCGTGCCGAGCAGGGCAAGCTGGATCCGGTGATCGGCCGTGATGAAGAGATTCGCCGTACCATTCAGGTACTGCAGCGTCGTACCAAAAACAACCCGGTGCTGATCGGTGAACCCGGGGTGGGTAAAACGGCAATCGTCGAAGGCCTGGCGCAGCGTATCGTCAACGGCGAAGTACCAGAAGGGCTGAAAGGCCGTCGGGTATTGGCGCTGGATATGGGGGCGCTGGTGGCCGGGGCGAAATACCGCGGTGAGTTTGAAGAGCGTCTGAAAGGCGTGCTGACCGACCTGTCCAAACAGGAAGGCAACGTCATTCTATTTATCGACGAACTGCATACCATGGTTGGCGCTGGTAAAGCCGACGGCGCGATGGATGCGGGTAACATGCTGAAGCCGGCGCTGGCGCGTGGTGAACTGCACTGCGTCGGGGCGACGACGCTTGATGAATACCGTCAGTACATCGAAAAAGACGCCGCGCTGGAACGTCGCTTCCAGAAAGTGTTCGTTGCCGAGCCTTCGGTAGAAGATACCATCGCGATTCTGCGCGGTCTGAAAGAACGTTATGAGCTGCACCACCACGTGCAGATCACTGACCCGGCTATCGTGGCGGCGGCGACCTTATCGCATCGCTATATTGCCGACCGTCAGCTGCCGGATAAAGCCATCGACCTCATCGATGAGGCGGCATCCAGCATCCGTATGCAGATTGACTCCAAACCGGAAGAGCTGGACCGCCTCGATCGGCGTATTATCCAGCTGAAACTGGAACAGCAGGCGCTGAAGAAAGAGTCTGATGAGGCGAGCCTGAAGCGTCTCGATATGCTCAACGAGGAGCTGGCGGATAAAGAACGGCAGTACTCGGTGCTGGAAGAAGAGTGGAAAGCGGAAAAAGCGTCGCTCTCCGGCACCCAGACCATCAAAGCTGAGCTGGAGCAGGCGAAAATCGCCATCGAACAGGCGCGTCGCGTCGGCGATCTGGCGCGGATGTCCGAGCTGCAGTATGGCAAAATTCCGGAACTGGAGAAACAGCTGGCGGCTGCCACTCAGTCCGAAGGGAAAACCATGCGTCTGCTGCGTAATAAAGTGACGGATGCTGAAATCGCCGAAGTGCTGGCCCGCTGGACCGGTATCCCGGTCTCCCGCATGATGGAAAGCGAGCGCGACAAACTGCTGCGTATGGAGCAGGAGCTGCATCATCGGGTGATTGGCCAGGATGAGGCGGTTGAAGCGGTATCCAACGCCATTCGCCGCAGCCGCGCCGGGCTGTCCGATCCGAACCGGCCGATTGGTTCGTTCCTGTTCCTCGGTCCAACCGGGGTCGGTAAAACCGAGCTGTGTAAAACGCTGGCTAACTTTATGTTCGACAGCGACGACGCAATGGTGCGTATCGATATGTCCGAGTTTATGGAGAAACACTCCGTCTCGCGTCTGGTCGGTGCGCCTCCGGGATACGTCGGCTATGAAGAGGGCGGTTACCTGACCGAGGCGGTGCGCCGTCGTCCTTATTCCGTCATCCTGCTGGATGAAGTGGAAAAAGCGCACCCGGATGTGTTCAACATTCTGCTGCAGGTACTCGACGACGGGCGTCTCACCGACGGGCAGGGGAGAACGGTCGACTTCCGTAATACGGTAGTCATCATGACCTCGAACCTCGGTTCCGATCTGATTCAGGAACGGTTCGGCGAGCTGGACTACGGACATATGAAGGACCTGGTGCTGGGGGTAGTCAGCCAGAACTTCCGTCCGGAGTTCATCAACCGTATCGACGAAGTGGTGGTCTTCCATCCGCTGGGCGAGAAACATATTGCCTCTATTGCCCAGATCCAGCTGCAGCGTCTGTATAAACGTCTGGAAGAGCGCGGATATGAAGTGCAGATGTCCGATGAGGCGCTGAAGCTGCTGAGCGCCAACGGTTACGATCCGGTATACGGCGCGCGGCCATTGAAACGTGCTATTCAGCAGCAGATTGAGAACCCGTTAGCCCAGCAGATCCTTTCCGGTGAGCTGGTTCCGGGTAAAACCATCGAGCTGGTAGTAAAAGACGACCGCATTGTGGCAGTGCAGTAAATCACAAAACGACAAAAACGAGCCCAGCGGGCTCGTTTTTGTTTAAAAACCAGGCAAGAATTAAAACTCAATACCTGATTTGGTTGAAAAGTGAGCGGTTGAATTCTTTTTTTGAATTTATCCTTGTCACTTCAGAATTACCCCCTATAATGCGCCTCCACTGACACGGAACAACGGCAAACAAGCCGCCGGGCCAGGAGGATTCAGCGACGGAAATCGACGTTGAAAGCCGACAGAGAAAAGCAAAATAAGCGCTTGACTCTGAATGAGGAAAACGTATTATACGGGACCTCGCGACAGAGCGCTAAAGCGCGTCGCAACTGCTCTTTAACAATTTATCAGACAATCTGTGTGGGCACTCAAAGTGACATGGA
>OKDF01000181.1_pt1 | contig 35461 bp, 34 predicted proteins | sample 1613721 | NCBI WGS metagenome assembly OKDF01 (sample SAMN04436873, study PRJEB24849) | human gut metagenome | biome: human gut; feature: NICU; material: stool | host: Homo sapiens | place: USA: Saint Louis, MO | collected 2011-09-21
TAAAAATCAAACCAATCTTCAGCAGACATGGCTAAAGTACAAATAAAATTCGATTCAATCACACCTTTTGGCGGAATATTTTCAATCATGGAGCAATTTGATGCTCTTTTATCGGACGTAATCGACTCCACATTAGGACTGCATAGCAGAACCTATGGTTACCAATACAGTGAAATCATCCGTTCTCTCATGTGCGTATTCTTCTGTGGCGGCTCGTGCATTGAAGACATATCCACTCATCTCATGCCCCATCTTTCCCTGCATCCCAAACTTAAAACCTGCAGCGCAGACACGATTCTTCGCGCCATAAAAGAACTGACTACAGACAACATAACGTATTCATCTCCAGACTCAGGTAAATCATATGACTTCAATACAGCTGACACAATGAACGAATTGTTGGTCAAGTCTCTCATTGCTACCGGAGAATTATGTCAGGAGCAGGGTTACGATCTGGATTTTGACCACCAGTTCATTGAAACGGAGAAGTATGATGCCAAACGTACATACAAGAAGTTCACAGGATACAGCCCGGGAGTGGCCGTTATAGGTGACCATATTGTCGGCATTGAAAATCGGGATGGCAACACGAATGTCCGGTTCTGCCAGCAGTGTACATTGGAAAGAATCTTCACCAGGCTGGAATGGAACGGCATTCATATAAATAGAGCCCGTATGGATTGTGGGTCGTGCTCCGAAGAGATTGTAGATACCGTCAAGGCCCATTGCAAGTACTTCTATATCAGAGCCAACAGATGCTCCGCTTTTTACGATGACATGTTCGCCCTCAGGGGATGGAAGGCTGAGGAGATCAACGGAATCAGGTTCGAGCTGAATTCGATTGTCGTAGAAAAGTGGAAGGGGAAACCATACCGTCTTGTCATCCAAAGACAAAGAAGAACAGATGACATACGGGAGCTATGGGAAGGAGAATATACCTACCGGTGTATCCTTACCAATGATTTCGAATCCGACATAAGGGATGTCGTAGAGTTCTATAACCTGTGCGGTGGGAAGGAAAGAATCCTCGATGACATGAACAACGGGTTTGGATGGAAACATTTGCCAAAGTCATTCATGGCAGAAAATGCAGTATACCTGCTGATGACTGCATTGATAAGGAACTTCTACAAAACAATCATCCGAAAATTAAACGTTAAGGATTTTGGCCTATCCATATCGAGTCGTATTAAGACTTTCGTTTTCAAATCATTGCTGTCCGCTAAAGTTTAGTGTAGTACGATTCGCCTACCCGCAGTGTCACTTGATAGGCATTGCGGGTGTTTGTTTTGTCTGGTAAGCCCCTCTATCCAAAGAGCAGGAGTTCCTTGGGTGGCGATTCTGCCTCGGCTACCAGTTTTGACCAGTCTTTGTCGGGTTCTTCGAGGAAGGTGTAGAGGTTGACGTAATACATTAACATGATTCTGACCATTGTTGCCAATCCCGAGAAGCTCCAGCTGCGTTTGATGCGTTTCTTCAGCACCATCAGTAGAAGGTTGGCGATGAGGGTTATCCATATCTGGATTTTGATGGCATTGGCGCTTTCGCCGTAAAAGTACCGAAGGGGGAAGTTCTGCTTTATCTGCTTGAACAACAGCTCTATCTCCCAGCGTTTCCGGTAGATTGCCACAATATCCTCGGCGCTCATCTCCATGTCGTTTGTGAGGAGGGATATGAGCTTGGCCCCTCTTTTCTTTTGGTCGACGTAGGTGACTATGCGTGCATGGTGCTTTATATCGTCGCCATCTTTGACCTTCTTCGTGAATGTCACATGGCGTTCCCGAAGTGCCATCAACCCACTTTCTGTCATGTATATCGGTATCAGCAGAAACCTCATAGACAAGATTCTTCTTCATCTTGGTGACATATATGACACCTGCCCGGCTCAGCTCCTCGAACTTGGCGTAATCGATGTAGGCCCTGTCCAGGGCAACGATGTCTCCGCTTGTGTAATTTGACGGCTTGAGCATGAAACTGTCATTAGTGGCGGCAGATGTGAACCTGATATCTGAAGAAACTCCCTCGTTTGCATGGATATTGGTGTGGACCTTTATGCCGCCTTTCTTCTTCCCCGTCTTCGGATGGCGTCCGACTCCCGTGAAGATAAGGTTGGAGAACAGGCTGATTGTCGTCGAATCGATAATCTGCAGCCGGTTTATCCAACTGGAAGATGGATTGTTTCGGCTGTCCGATGAAAGTTCGTTGCGGTATGTCTTGTACAGGTCGCGATAGATTGCCTCAAAGATTCCCTCTGACCTGCGTGCATTTGCGTCAGACAGAGTACTGCGCCGGGGCATCATGCTTATCCCAAGATGGGCAAGCTTTCTCGCTTCAGGGAACATCGAGTCCGTGATTTCCCGCAGCGAATCGAACCGTTTGATCACGGCATACAACATTATCAGCAGATGCTGCCAGGCGTCAAAGTGTTTGACATACCGTTCGCCGCCCTTTTCTTGACTGATTTGGAGAATTTTTGACTTGTCCAGCAAATTTATCAGCTGACCATATGCCGGCTGTCCGTTGAAATGACTACCTTTGTTCATCGTTATTGATTTATTTTTTAGCAGAAACAAAGGTAACGAAAAAGGCTGGACCTCCGAGAGGGGATTCAGCCTTGTATTTTTGATTCGGTCAAACTTTTACCGGACACCAATATTTTCAAATACATCTCGATTGCCGCAAAGTGGATTAGGACTTCAAGGACGTACGTGCTAAACATCTATACCGAGAATCCAGCGTATAAAATAGCCTTTCAACAGGATTTTGGCTAATCCTTATTCTAATGGTGGGTAATGCGTATTGCCTCAAGTCGCTTCATGGGGTAAGGGGAAGTTATGCAAAAGAGTGGACCTTTGGCACCTTCGTTTCACTAAAACACAATGTAAAGATAATAAACTCACTAAAAAATGCATGGCAATCTCTGATTTCATTCGCTTGCGGAAATTAGGTTTACCATTCCAGACGTTCCTTCACATTGTTCATCGCCTCTTTCAGGCTGCTGTTCATGACCCGCGCATAATGCTGCGTCATGCGTGTGGAAGCATGTCCGAGCATGACGGACACGTCCTGCAAGGGTACATTGTTGGCGAGCGTGACGGTGGTCCCGAAAGTGTGCCTGGCAAGGTGCGTGGTCAGATTTTTCTTTATGCCGCAGAAATCGGCGATTTCCTTGAGGTAGCTGTTCATTTTCTGGTTGCACATGACAGGCAGGCAGCATCCTTTCTTTACGCAGATCGGATGTTCCCTGTATTTCTCCAATATGGCCAGTGGAACAGGCAGCAGTGGGATGTTGCTGATGGAAGACGCTTTTCTGCGGTGTTCCAACTTGACCCTTCCTTTCCTTATCCACCAGTCACCGAGATTGTCCTGTACCAGGTTTTCACCACTCAGAGTGGCGACATCGGAGAACGCCAGACCAGTGAAGCACGCGAAGACAAATATGTCCCTGACCAGCTCGAGCCGTGGGATGGTGAATTTCTTTTTCATGACGGCCTGCAACTCGTCGTAGGTCAGGAATACCGGATCGGTCTCGTCCTGTTCCATCTTGTAACCGTAAAAGGGATTCTTACGCATCCATTCCTTTGCCAATGCCATGTTGGTGAATTTCTTGAAACATTTCATGTAGCGGACTATCGTGTTACGGCACAGTCCCCCCTCCGTTTTCAGGTAAATGTCAAACGCGCGGATGAACTCCGGTGTCAGCTCATGGAAGGTGATATCCTCCTTGCCGTAATAAGAGGGGATAAGCCGCTGCAATTTCTTCACCACGTTCTTGTACCGGTTGATCGTAACGGGAGAGTAGTCTATGCCTGTCAGTGTTTCCATTTCCTTGATGCCATCCTGCATGGTACCGAGCAATGTACGCATTTCGATGTCTTTCCCGAAAACACGTTTCAGGATCAGTTTCGGGGTAATCAGGGCCTGTTCCAATACCAGTTCCTTGTGTTTCTCGAGGGCACGTGCGTGTAACTCAGCAATATAGGTATTCAATGCGATGGATGCCCTGTCCCTGCCCTTGCTGCATCCTTTGGCCGCATTCCATAAGTTCAGAGGCACGCTTCTTTGGATACGGGCATCGTCGTAGCTCCCGTTGATGGTTATCCGCATCAGTACGGGGGCCTCACCGTTTTTCAACAATTTCGTTTTGAGCACGAAAAAAAGAATGTTCATTGTTCCTTGTTTCATCACTTTTGTTTTTTAGAGGTGTTACATCCAATTGTTTCGTCAAAACCGGATGACATGAGGACGTGAAACGAAATGTTAAATTCAGTGGCTTTTTTGAGGGACTTGTGGAATAGCCATAAAAATCCCATTTTTATCAGATTCGAATTGCCTTTTGTATCCCGGGTTCGATTCCTTTTTTTATCCCGATGGGAAATACCGAATTTTTAAATTTCTTTCACATTTCTGACTCCATCCGGTCATGTGTGCAAAATTACTTTTTCACACCGGAGATTGAAATTGTCAAATAGTTGAAAAACAATGAAGTATGATACATATTTATGGCTTTTTCAAAAGCCATAAAAAAAGCCACTGAATTGGCGAAATCCAACTTCACAAATATGTAATGAAATGCGTAGCGAGGGTAAAAAAAGAACCCTTGAACTATCTCTAATTCAAGGGTTTTCTAAAATTGAAAAGCTTTTTGGTGGTGCCACCAGGAATCGTAATTTATTTCCAAGTGGTTGAATATCATTACTTTCTAAAAGCTACTCAACTGTAATCTCCTCCGATTGCTCCACCAATGACTTGCTTTGTTTTGCGCAAGGTTGCGTGAAAGTTTCCGAATGCAAAGGTACAAAACTCTAGTGGATAATTGGTCGTGATTGCTTAAAATTGTGTATGTCCGAGGCAAATATATATTCATTTTTATCATCAGAAGAGATTCAATAACTGAATATTATTCAAATTATTGTCACGGAAAACATCGCCATCAAATATATCTATATGAAATTCATTATTTTCAATCTCTGGAATAGCATCAATTTGGAGTATATCTTTAAAACTTCGAGGCGCACACACAACGTGATATAGATTATTCAAAGGGTCATTAATATAAGACCTATCCATTGATATAAAACCTTTTCTCGCAAAATGAATGAAAGACTCTAAGTATTGATCATAACTTTGTTTCTCATCATTTTCTTGTTGACTTAAGATTTGAAGAATAAAGTCATGATTTATAATAATCTCGTTCTCAGAATAAATATAAGGAAGATTAAAAACCATATATTGGATCATTCTTAATTTTTCTTTGTTGTTAATTAATGTAGGTAGTAGCCCCCCAGCGGATGCGACATGTACATATCTCTTGTTTACTTTGAAAAACCAATCAATGTCTTTTGATAAAATATAAGATTCAGAGTATTGCATAACATCTATAAATTAGGAAATATATTTTTACAGTTTCCACATGCTTCAATAATTTGTCCTGTTCTCGGTCGTATTGTAACTGAAAATTTGAGATTTGACAAATGGTTCTCATGTGCTTGTTTCATGTAATTGTTACCTGAATGTTGTTCTGCACAACTTCCTAATGTATTGCTACTTAAATTTGTTGATATTCCTATTGTCCCAATTGAGTTTAGTTTCCACTTCAAAACAGGATACCATATAGTTCCAGCTGGTACATGCGAATAGCCTTTTTTAAATAGTCCTCGTCTTGTTCCATAGCAAATAGATATGCATGCTGGTAAATCCCAAAATTTAGAATACTTTTGCTTATTGTTTTTTAGAACCGCTTTATATTGTCGCCTTACATCTTTGGCATATTTTTTTATCTCTTGTTGATACATATGGTATTAAAAAATAAATTTAGTCTATCGTTATAAAGAATTAATCAAGACAATAGTCTTTACTTATATCATCATATTTATCTGTCCTTGAGCGATATTGATAGCATCATTGCTTAGCTCTTCTTCTCCTTTTACAACATCAAGAACTTTGTCCGCTAACCATAAAGTCAGCATTTCATTTTCATCTTGGTGCAATAGTTCTGCGAGTTTAATCACCTGTTCGCGCTTGGCTCGCCTATCTCCTCTTTCTATCTTACTGAACATTGGAGTATCAATCTCTAACACCGCAGCTAGTTGACGTTGTAGTAATCCTTGTTCGTCTCTGAGTTCTTTTATTTTATTTCCGAATAACATATCTTTTATTTTTGAGTTCGACTAATATCTTTTATCTCGACTAAATTGACAAGCGGTACATTTAAATCAAATCCGTCGTAATTCGTTATATTATGACAATTACTTGGCATTTTCGACGGATTTGCATGGATTTCGACGGATACTAATTGTTTTCCGTCGAATTTCGACGGTTTTCTACAGCAAATACCAATTTCGACCGTCAGTCCTTATCAATTTCTCTAGTTTCATTGTTTTCAACAAATCCCCTAATGAGCGCAACTGTTGTTCTTCCGTTTTATTGGACGGCAGAACATCTTTGAGATATTCATAGATACTATCTCGTTTTGCACCTTCTTCACCAGCATTCTTAAGGTATTGAAGAACCATTTGACGAAGTTTTTCCTTATCCAAACCTTTAGTTTTAGTATAAGTAGGTAATTGATGTGTTACCTTAGCTATACCTAATGAGATGCTATAGTTAGGGAATTCTCCCTCGACAAGACCACGTTTGAGTAAGTTCTGTGCTATATCTTTGTGGATTGTTCTACCTTTCTGTACAGCATCAAGCATGATACAGTCTTGCAGAGTTAGCGTTTCGTCAGTCTTCAAGAGTTGAGTATAACGCTCATTGATAACATTGCCATAGATGCGGACTGCAACCTCCTTGTTTACCGTATCAATCTCATAGTCCGGCATAGGAAAATGTCTGCGTCTTTGTTCGCTAAACATCTTCTTAATGCCTCGACTTACAGTATCAATCATATTAAAGTTGACCATCGCATTGCACAAACGTTGATTGCGAAAATGGCGTTGTGGACCTTGTGTATTCAGTGCCGCTTGCAGAGTACCGGGAATGAAACTGCCTCCATTTGCATAATAGATATAGCCGGGATTCTCTACAAAGTTGATACGCTGTTGAAGGGTATAATCTTGATGGGCGATACAGTTGTGAAGTGCTTCACGGATGGTATAATCATCATACTGTTTCATCGTGTCGGGAAACAATGTCCCACCTGGCATTTCGCGCATGGTAAGATTGTCAATCTTGGCGAGGACATCATCTACCGTCAAAATGAACGGTATGGAGAAATGTTCATAATCTACCACATCTTCGTTTTTGTCTCTGCGAGTCCATGTAATCTGTACCACGGCAGGAGCCAGTTTATATTCCGCAGAAGGCTTTCCCAACAATAGAATAGCAGCACGAGTAATCTTGCCATTAATCATGACACCGCTATTACTTAAAAACTCTTCCACACTCCAAGCATTCACTTCTGACTCAGGAATGCGGTCATGTACCTTTTTGAACATTTTACGTGCTTTAGCAATAGCCACTTCGTCAAGATCATCCACAGTAGCATTAGAAACAATTTCGGCAGACCAATCTTTTGCTGTATAGATGGGTTCTTCAAGAATAGCTGCCATTCTTTCATTAGTCATTTCGACCAAAGAATCCTCTATCCTTTGCCACACTTTCTTATGAGCAAGCACGGGACGACGAGGTAAATGCTTGGGAATATGAATTATCCACACTCTCTTATTGGTGTCATCTGTGACAAACTCTTCAATAGACAGACCTTCCGATGATAGGTAAGTACATTGTTCCGTGAGTTTAAAAGTTGCAGAGTGTATATTTGCAGGTTGCCCATTAAAGGTTAGTCGGGAAATATCAGTTCCAACAATTTCCAGTGTCTTGTCCTTTACACCAATTACTATATGTCCCCCTTCCATGTTGGCAATAGCCGACACGTATGAAATGACATCATCTTTCTCGTCCCCACTGAACGAGTTCTTCAGATTCTTAAATTCCTTCCATTCACAGCGAGCATTTTCTTGTGGATACTCGCGTTGGAGGTATTGTTGTAGTTCGAATTCGAGCATAAATCAACCTATAATACTTTCACTATCCTCGTTATGTTTTTCCATATTTTTGATTACGCAATCTTTACTTGTATTTGCATAGCAGTATACACAAAAATGTCGACAGGTATTATACATGCCAATATCTTTACTAACCATGCATCCGCAGACCTTGCGTTGTCCAGTATCTTTAATATTCTTTTCTTTTGGGGGAATTGGTGGCAAACTACCAAATATATCACGCTCTGGCCATCTTAGTGTATGAAGGTAGTAAACTAGTTCTTTGTCTTCTGCAAAAATATGTTTCATTAACTCCCCATCAATACAACGATTGTGTTCAATACCATAGGATTCGAGGTCGATGTCTTCTGCACAGGTCGCCATTGTAATATTCCAACCTTGATTATGCCATGTTTCCCGAATCTTCTGTAGACCTTGCGCAATCTCTATTCTTTGCACATGATTAGCTTCTGCATTTTCAACACTCTCTTTTGTAAAGAACATCGTTTCTTTCACCAGATTATTTTGAACCTTACGATAAGCCTTAACATCAACGAAACTAAAAACCAATTTATCGGTATAACCCTTTAGCTTATTGCCTATATGCCATATTCTAGTCAATAGTTCTCTTGGACTAATACTGGGAGTGATAATAAGTGGATCAAATCTCCAAATAATTCTCTCCTTACCAATCTTATCTGATAATAGTTTGAAAGTCTCTATTCGTTCATCAACAGGGGGTACATTGGGTTCAAAGCCTTCATTCGCATAATCATTCAATGTAACTTGAAAGTAATAATGGATATCCATTTCGTCTAACATATGAAGATAAGGTAGTATTGGCTTTGGATTCTTTGTCCAGAATACCACAACCTTGCAGTTCTTGAACGAAATGTACATTTTCTGCTGATTAAACGGATTATACCACGTACAATACCCTTTAGCCAAGCGGTTGAAAAACCACTTGGCATAAAAGGCAGGAATATCAGTACTTCTACTAGCCGATATTATGACAGGGGCTGAAGCTTCAATCATTTCTCCAGAATCAGTTTTAATATGGAGCTTATCGTTTGCCATAATTCTTTGTCAAATAATCAATAATTTTGCTAATAGGCACTTTCCTATAAGCATCAGCAATTTGAGGCCATGAAGGATTAACTTGCAGTTTTCTTTCTAAATATATCTTTAGCCGTTCTATAACCTTGTCATTAGACAAATCTTTTCCATAGTAAACGCCATTCTTACGTTCTTTTTTCTTGTTGTAATAATGTTCATAATGATTATTAATGAACCATTCTAAATCTTCTGAAAATCTTTTTTTAGATGCATCGTCAGATATAAAAGAAGAACATACAGGTATCCATGTTCGATGCATGGAAATTATACCTTTTGACAAAATAGCAGCAGAATTATTCTTTCTATTTTCATCAGATATATTCTTTGGTCGATTAATATCATTCAATTGTTCAGTTTGATGTGAAAACAAATTTTGTGATAAGCCTTCTGATTTTGTTTTCTTATTTTTTGTTGTTTTCTTTGCAACCTCGTATCCAAAATATTCAAGAATCTGTATCTGAACCTTTTGGGATAATTTTAAATCAAGCATTTTCTTATCCAAAAATTCTCGATTCTCCTTGTTTTCAATCAATTCATATGCACCTTTAGCATTGACACATTGTACATTTGCTCTCTTATACTCCTTCGTAGATAGAATCAAATCTAACGATTGTTTAATATTTAATCGTTCCTTTGTATTTAATGCCAATAATTTTTTCACAAAATTCTCCGGATTCTTAAACTTTAAGATCTGCAACAAGAACATATATCCACTGTCGTCAAACGTTTCTTTTGGAAATATTTCATTCACTACAGTAACAGAATCTGCTGACGAAATCTTTGTATCAATCTCTGCCGAAAGAACACTACATTCCACACCAAACAACATTCTATACACTTTATTATAGACTGATTCTGACAAAATACCCTCAAGATAGTCACGATTCATATCCATATAGCCACTGAGGGCTCCCCAAAGTACCAATGGCAGAGTATAGTCTCCTATTTCGTTGATTTTTAAGTAAGATACTATGTCTGAATAGCTATTTCCTCTTACAAGAAAAGCAGAAATTGCCTCTAATTCCTTATTTGGAAAATTTAATTTAAAGCTTCTACTAGAATCATAAAGGAATGCATATAATTCATTTATATAAGTTCGTTCCTTTGAATTATCCCAAGATTCTTCACCCATGTTATTTTTTAAATAAGCAACAACATTACTCATCAACACCTTATATGCTTCTATACGATTTGCCATCAAATATTCACAAGTCCATTTGTTATCAATAATGCACTTTAGTGCAATTGACACTAAAGGGGCAGTAGATATGGTAACAGAAAAATTGGAAATACTAACTTTTGAGAGATCTGTGAAATCAATCTTACTTTGGTAAGAAGCCAATGATTTTTTAGTCCTATTCTCAATCTCAGTTCTTAAAGCAAGGAAATCTTGACTCGAAATCAAGTCTTTAGTATCAGGAAGGAAAGAACAATTCCATTTATCACATAATTTTGCATTTACATAATCCCAGCAATCCAATTTTTTAAGAAAATGAATAAAACATGATTTGAGGAAACCAAACCTAGGTCCAAGCTCTTTTTGGAAATTAACTTCATAAATCTGTTCATTTATCTTTTCAATTTCATCCACCGACTTAAACTGCTCAATCAGAGAGTCTAGATTTGACTTAAATCTACTAAACGAGTCAGGATTCTTCATCAAGCTAGTGAGAATGTTATATAGAGATTGAGCGAGGTTTATTTTTGTTGCAAGTTCTTGTTTAACAGAAGATTTCAATCCCAACATCCATGCATACAAAGCTCCCTTGGCTTTATCGTTAAAAGTCTCCTCATTTATGCCTAGTTCTATCGAAGGTATATTGGTTGAAATTTTCAATTCATAGACATTGCGAAATGGAAAACTAGGATAAACTAGATATTTTTCAAAGTACTTGATGGTCTTATTACTCTTGGTATTTACAATAGTTAAGTTGTATGCCGATTCTGAAAAAAAGAAAATGCGACAATTAGAAGGTGTTATTTGAATTGTATGGTTACACAAATAGAAACTTTCCTCAACAGAAATAAAATCTTGATCTTGATTAGTACCCTCAAATTCTATTAATACAGGATAGTTATATCTATCAGGGTCATTAATCGTAAAGGAGATTGGCGAATTAAATAGAATAATCTGACGAAAAGGTCTAAGCTTATCTAACTGCTCAAAATACCTATATCCAGACAATCTCTGTGCATAGAATGACTCAGGCGAGATACATTCTGCTTGGAGGATATTATCTAAATTGAGGCTAGAAGTCGGAATATAATATTTCATATCAATATACTAATTAGAATGGTAGATCAAAATCTGTTGTTGTAACCTTTGTTTTTTCAGAGAACACTGAAGGTTCATCTGTTGTACTAGAATAAACTGGCGAATTCGTATCTGGAAGTATAGCAGATAAGTTATTACTATATAACAAGAACAAATTCTCTAATGGTCTTGTTGTCGCAACGTAAAAAGCAGATCTTTTTTCTTCAGAGGCAACGGGATCAAAAGGTCCCGAGGTCATATTAGCATATTCGCCAATGCCACAACACGGAAGATAAACATCATTAAACTGAAGTCCTTTTGCACAATGCCATGTTAATATTTTAGGACTAGTAGACTTAAAATCAATATCCATCTCATCACTAGTTTTCCACTGAACAGGAATGCCTTTTGATTCAAAATAATCTTTAATATATTTAACTTGCGCATTATAATAAACTAAAATGCCAACATCTGTTGAACCTGTATTTTGGATAGTACTAATAATTCTATCAAGTTGAGTTGCGGTCTTCATAAGTCGAGGTTTAGGACCGTGTTTAATACAAGCAAACGAAAGGCGAGTAGTAGGGCATATTGTTTCACCGACTTTCGCATTCTCTATCGTCAGACGATGGTTTATACAAAGATCTTGGCAATGAACACCAAGTTGCGTAGAAGTTGTCTCTACTGATTGAACATCATGGTTAGGAAATTCCATAATAGACTGACTGCTGTCTCCGAAAAACCAACAGTAAGTGCCATGAGATCTAAAATCCTCTATCTCTTCTGAGTTGAAATCCTGACATTCATCTACGAATAAATATGTATAATGTGGTTTTGGAGACTTCTGCCACTCCTTAAAATAAAAAACATGTCCACTTGATTGGCCTATTTCTGCCAACTCGTCAATAAAAAATTGTTTCAAAGATTTTGTGTAAACAATAATAGCGTATGACTGCGTTTTTGTGGATACCTGTTTTGCTTTCTTTAATAAAGTAAGTGATTTTCCAGATCCAGCCACACCTTTTACTATAGCTGTTCTTTCTGCAGACATATTAATAATGACCTGCTGGAATCTATCTGGTGTAAGATTATCTAGTGCCATATGTTATTTTATATTTTAAATATTATAGGGTAATGACTTATCTGCATAAGCATACGTATGCCTACAAGAACCAGTTACTTTAGTTTGCATAATACGTTGTGCGAAATCAGATCTACAAATAACTCTATATGCAACTTTGGACAAATCTCTAGTCTTACGGCTATGTGTCACAAGAAACGACTCCTGTAGATAGCAGCCTTGACAAATTTCTTCATAATGGAAACAAGGAGTGGGAATTATGGTTTTATAATTATTGCTTCGCTTAAGACATGTATTCAAGCCTTTAGTCATGACAAAAGGATAATACTCTCCATTATACTGATGCGTTAGATCAGATAGAATTAGTACACCATTTTCATCTAATAAAGGTAATAGATATGAAGGTACTAAATCATAAACATTTTTATTAGGGAATGTATTGCTTTGGACAAATTCATTCAATGCTTTAAATGAGATTACAAAATGATATAAGGAGTTTGGTATTTTAACAAAATCCTGCATATCCGTTTCATTCTCAATGAATAATCCCTGTGGCACAATATTAATAGAGAGTCTTATATTGGGAATGTCGTTGATTCTTTCCATTAAGTGAAAGAGAAAACGTATTGCATCAGGGTTTGCATCAAAAGCGTCAATGTTCACTCTTTTCAAATTAGGAAGATTACAATTCAAGGAATGAATCAAACCGACTATTTCCCCTCCTGTTCCGCAACAGAAATCCAAAATGTTGATTTCTTCTAGCATAAAGAGTTCCTGTTTGTATAATGGATTATCAAACAATCGGTTCATAATACAATATGCTTCAGCATAACTTCTTGGAAAATAAGTACCAAGATACAGTTGTACAAATTCAAACTGTTGATCTGGATTGTACTCAACATCTTGAGGGCGCGGTTCATAAACCGCGCCAAACTCATTATATATTATATCATCAAGCCATTTTGGCAGCTGTACAGATTTTAAGATAGCCATGTGTCATGCAAAATTATCCATGTTTCTATATCCTACTAACAAATCTCTTATGTCCAAATGAAAAAAATATCTGCAGTTTTGTCGTTTGGACTTATTTGAATTGTCAATATTTGAACACAAATATATAAAAAGAATTGCGGATTCACGAAGGAATCTCCCGAAAACTGCAATCCTCTTGTGAAAAAGATTATTATGCTATTTTATAGATTTTACCATTTACTCTCAAATTGGAATGTATCTTCTTGTAAATCTCCCAACTTAGAAAGATGGTATTCGAGAATTTGCGCAAGGTATACTCCGCGACAATCAACGTGCTGAAGGCAATTTCTTCCAACTTTTAGATGCCGGAGTTGCGTTCTGTTTCAAGCATCTTTCTCTCAGTGGTAGAATCACCAATCATAGTTTGGAACGGGAGGAACTTCTTGAAGTGCCTTATCATGCGTTAAGAGAAGCTCTTATCAATGCCCTTTGCCACCGTCATTGGGAGAGGTATAATCTGACTATCAGTCTTGCCATCTATGATGACCGTATAGAAATTGCAAGTCCTGGCATATTTCCACCTCAGATAACATCTGAAAACATAAAGGAACCACACGAGTCATATCCCCATAACTTGAAAGTGGCGGAAGCTCTTTATCGGATGACTTATTTGGAAAATTGGGGCAGCGGTGCAAGGCGTATCATGGATGCTTGTCAGGCGCAAGGACTGGAAACTCCTACATGGTCTTCTGATGGGGGCTTCGTTACAATCACGTTCAAGCGACCTGATTTCAAATCTGATATCATAGAGAATGATAAAGAGGACAAAAAGATAACAGAGGAGGGCAAATACCTCCTAAGTACCCCTCAAGTGCCCCCTAAGCATCCCCTAAGTACCCCTCAAGTAGAATTGCTCATTCAAAAAATGGAAGATTCTTACATGACAATGAGGAATATGGCGAATGTATGTGATATTAAAGACTTAAAGTATTTTCGTGAGAGGTATATTACCCCCGCATTGGAAGAAGGATTGATCGAACGGCTTTATCCGAATCAGCCGAAGCACCCCAAACAACAATACCGACTGACAGAAATGGCTAAGGAATGGCTAATAAGTAATGCCAAATAGAATCATTGCTTATGTGTAATATGTAATACAATACTGGCGAAAGAAAAAACAAGCTCTCTTTTGGTTTCTTTCGCCAGTATCAATTTTATTATAGTTCGGGCGCAAACTTAGTTAAATCGCTGAGGATTTTAATTAGAATATGCTATCTCCACTTTGGTGATTAAACGCAGGATGGAGATCAAACCTAACAACTCCAACTAAAGCCCTTCCTTCGACTGCTTTGCTAACACGCGCTACGCCATTGAGACCAAAACCGGCACAAAGTTCAATAGCAGTGATACCTTCCTTTACCAACTCTTTAGCTACATATTCAGCTTCTTCGTAGTCTTTTACACCCACTACCGTCAGATTAACGACAGGAGAATCAATAAATGCTTTGTGCGTTTTGTAATCATTCTCAGGCGCAATGTAAATAAATGCTGCTTTTGTTGTCATAATATTTTCTTTAAAAGATATTTATCATCTGAATGTTGTTATTTGTTGGCAAAGATAGCGTTTTCCCTAAACTTATATTCTCAGATTATCAATTTCTTTTTGAATCCCGTCTAAAAAGCGGGAAGCGTGCGCCCCGTCCATTTGCGTGTGGTGGAACTGGAAAGAAACGGTAAGCGTCGTTTTCAGCAGGCGGCGTTTGTATTTGCCCCAAATAAGAAACGGATTATTAAAAATGCCGCTATACATCCCGACAGCACCGTCTATTTCATATTGTGCCAATGCGGAAGTCCCGATAACCATGCTTTCCGTCAAGTCGTGATTGACGCAACTTTCAGCCACTTGTTTGGTAAGTTGCAGATAGTGTTGATTAAACAAAGATAAATCATCGCAGAAAGGAATATCACATGAACTTACCTCGCCCTCTCTGTTAGCGACAATGGTGTTTACTGCAATGGTATCGTATTGCATCAGTTTACCGCCAACGGGCAGCATATAAAATTCTTTCACGCTCCTTGCGGCTTTGCCGATGCACCAGCACATCAACATATTAAACTTCATGCCCGATTTCCGGCTGATTTTCACAAGGCGTGACACATTGAGTGTCTTAAAGAACGTCACCATCGGCATGGGTGCGTTCATCCACATTTCAAAGGCGTATGCCCGGCTGGTTTCTTGGGGATTTACTTCTTTCATACTTAATGCTATTTTCATTTAATGAATCAGGTAGCAAAAGTAGGAGAAGCGTTTGAACCCGGATAGAACAAACGGGACATTTATACAGGATTGGTGAACAAATCGGAATAAGGATTTGATACTTTTAGCAAAGACATGGGCGTATATCCGCAGAACTTCTTGAACTCCCGGATAAAATGCGACTGGTCGGCATAACCGCTGGCGTATGCTATTTGTGCCTGATTGATTTCTTTGTCCGCTTGATGCTGCATCTGCGCCAAAGCCTTTTGGAAGCGGACGATACGGGTATATTCTTTGGGATTGATGCCTACAAATGAATGAAACAACCGCTCAAACTGTTTTTTACTTAGGCAGGCAATGGAAGATAATTCGGTTACAGAGATTTGCGGAGTGATATATATTCGCTGTATGGCGGCATCTATTCTTTTAATTCTGTGTGTGGTATCAGCTAAATTATCGGCAATTTGTGACAACAGCCATTTTTCTATATAGCTTATGCAAATAGAATTATTCTCACAGTCGAATATTCGTGTAGCCAGTTCATTCAAACTTTTGTTTTCAAGGCTGTAACCGGACACTTCTTGATTGTAAAAGAGCGATGTCGGCATGTTCAGAAACATACTCATAGCGTGAGGGTGGAATACGACCACTATCATTTCTGTATTGCCGTCAGCATACAAATGGGATGAGAAATTAACTTGTCCGCTGATGGTAAGTTTGTCTTGTGTAGCATTCAATTCGGGAATATATAGTGGTGCTTGCTTATGGAAGATGATTTGAGGGCAACCGATAGGAAAAGTTAGGGTATTCAAAAACTGGTTACTTTTGAATACCCAATAATATCTTATATAAGGTTGCAGCAACTTACATGGCTTGTAAAATTTGAACTTCTCTTGAATCATTTTACAAAGATACTAATTTCATATTGATAGCTAAGTGAACAGTTGCAACTATTTATCCTCTTGAATATAAAACGACTGCACCATCATAAATGATACAGTCGTTTCAATTATAAGAATTTAGTTTTCAAGTTTGTCAAGTGATACTTATCTTTGTCCTAAAGTTCCGAATGCACGATTACAACATGATTGACAATGAAATTGTCAGTAAAAATGCGTTCATTTACCAAATTACGTATCTGTAATGTGTATCTTGGGTATGTAACAGAATTATTCCTTCTGTTGTTCCCACTTGGCATACATCTCCCTTGAAAGCTCCACGATCTCCCGGCTCAGTTTCACAAGATTGATGGTATGTTTCTCCAACTTGTAGAGCAACGCCATCGCCTTCTTCTCTGAAAAGTGGATGCGCAACTCTTTAACGACTTGATTGTAGTTCGTACCGATGGCACGGAACTGGGCGTGGAAGTCCGACAGTTTGGTGTAGTAGTCCACCAGCGTCTTGTCCACTTTCAGGACCTTGAACTTCTGTCCGAAGAAATGCGACTTGAGAAAGACGGCTTTCGCATACACGTTCGATTCCTCGTACATCGTCAGGAACCTGTTCCATTCCACATCGTCGAAGCGCACCATCACGCAGTGCGTCTTTGGGTTCAATTTGGGATTTCTCCCGTACTTGCTCTTCTTTTTCATTCTTCTTATTCTTTTAATTTTATGGCTTGTTCATATGTTTAATCTTTGATTAAGGAACCCCGAAATTATCCGACTGCGGAGGATAATTCTGCCCACGGCGGTGAAGGTGTTTTCAGTTACTTAGAATTATTCGGGTAACTGAAAATATATCTTGCTGTGTCTTTGAAGACACAAGAATCCTTCGCCTGTCGGATTGGTTTGTGAGTATAATAACTCATTTGGAATATCGGTCAAGCCGATGGAGTGTATCCACCAACTTGATTGGTTCTACCGTAATCCGCTCAGAGTTTGCGCCACTGCTCGATGTCCTCCCGGTAGGTTTCAAGGTGCAGGCGGGCGAGGTTCTCGATAAGTCCCGATGCGCTCATGCCACGCCCGCCGAGACGGCGGACAATCCCATCCAGCTGGTCACGCACCTCACCGCTGACGAACACAGGCTTGCGGTCGGTTATCTTAGGAACTTGCAGGTAAGCGGTACGGTACTCGTCCAGCGACAGCCTGCGTTGCTTGCTGCTGACACGCTTCTGCGGCACTGCCATATCTTCAGGTGTTTCGTTTGACGGTTCATCCACCGTCGCTGTTTCCGCTTTTTTCATGACGGTCTTGCCGGGTTGTGCCAGCTGTTTCGGATCCAGACCGATGTTCTTGTAGAAGTCGTCCATAGACTTCTCACTGCGGGACTCCCTGCGTCCCATTCTTTCCACGATTTCACGAGCCTGCTGCTCACTGATACTTGGCTCTCTTTTCATTGTCATAAAACAGATTGATTAAGTTATTACTGTGGTCTTGGTCAGTACCTCAACCGATTGTTGCAAGCAAAGTAAGACGTTTTAGTACAGTCAGTCAACAACTTGGATTCGATTAGGCAATATTGTGAGACTTTGCTTTATGGTGATAGAGATATCGGTGAGGACTACACAGATTTGCCGGACGTGAGTAGCCGGAAGAACAAAGGTGCGATTACAGTCAGGTTTGAATTAAGCCCTTGTTTTCAATCTTGACACATTCCTGATTTCCGGAATTAAGAATATCCCCCAATCTGTGCCAACCTCTACCAACCTGTGCCACATGCTTCCACTTCCGGGAAATCCATTGCCGGATAACAGATTATGTATTTCTTTGCGGCAAAAGAAACAGTAACAATAAAAAAGTATGTATATGGAAATCGTATCAATTGAAAGAAAGACTTTTGAGGCGATGGTCGCCAAGTTTGACCGTTTCGTCAGTCGCATGGATGCCATCTGTCGTCGGCATGGAGAGAAGAAGATGGGCGAGTGGATGGACAATCAGGACGTGTGCCGGATGCTCAACATCAGCCCACGCACATTGCAGACGCTTCGGGACAATGGGACGCTGGCTTACTCGCAGATAAACCACAAGACCTACTACCGTCCCGATGACGTACAGCGCATTGTTTCCGTTGTGGAGGACAGGCGGAAAGAGGCGAAGTTCAAAGGAAGAACTATATAAATTTGATGAAATGAACGAAGTAAACTAACAATACCCACTAAATCCAAAGTAATATGAATGAACTGATTAACAAGGACAGCGAGTGGATAATCCACTTCATGGGCAATCTTGACCGTTTGCTTGACAGCTTCGAGCATCTGACCGCCAACTATCGCCCGACATTGAACGGGGAGCGTTTCTTCACCGACAAGGAGGTGTCGGCACGGCTGAAAGTGAGCCGCCGGACACTTCAGGACTACCGGAACGAAAGGCGCATAGCCTATATCCAGTTGGGCGGTAAAATCCTCTACCGTGAATCGGACATCGAAAGGATGCTGGCTGACAGCTACCACTCAGCTTACCGACTGACGGCAACCTGATTTTCTTGAAGGAGTGCAGTTTGCCGTCTGCCCTGTAATTGCATCAGCAATGGACTTTCGGCAAAAAGAAGAGAGGAACGGCTTACGGACGGAGCATCAAAATCCCGCTTCGTCTGTAAGCCGTTCCTCTTTCCTGTCTTCTGATTTCCCGCCAGTCGCTTGTTTCCGTTGCCGGATGCTCTTCAAGCGTATGGCAGGCAATGGCAAGGTTTTCGGGTTGAATACGCTCCGCAGGAGGAAGATTCCGCCCGAAACGGCTTGCCGCCCGACCTTGCCGCTGCCATCAAGCCATACGCTACCTTTGCATCCGTGCATCGGGAACGAGTGGCTGACGGAATGAACCTCAACTATACCATCGGTTATTACCTCTGACGCTGGCAACAAATAGTGTAATCGGTGTAGCTTTCTTAATGGTGCTAATTTCATTTATTATAAACCGTCTGAACAAGGCACTCTCTTTACTGCATATCCTGAATGCAACGGCTATAATCACTTCAATGTTATAGACATCGTAACTGATGCCATCCGGTTGCTTGAGATGCTTCATCGTGTCAAATTCGTTCAGTTCCTTGTTCTTGTAAATGGTATGAATCGCCTTACGGACATCGCATGAGAACACCCCGAACAGGTCGGCTATCTCGAACTTGGTCATCCATATAGGTGCAGTCGGTATGGTGACTACACCTGTTTCACTGATTGTTATTATTCCTCTATCCATATCTATCGCATTACTTTAGACATCACGTTCTTTACATTATTCATATCGCGCAGAATAGAGGAATCCAACACACGTGCATAGTGCTGCGTCATTTTTATATTGGAATGGCCGAGCATTTTCGCTACATTTTCAATACTCACACCGTTGGCGAGACATACAGAGGTCGCATACGAGTGCCGGGCTACATGTGTGGTCAAGGTCTTGTTTATCAGACATAAGTCTGCGATTTCTTTCAGATAGCTGTTCATTTTCTGATTGCAGGGAACTGGCAGCAGCCTGTTTTTCTTTTGGCAAGCCGGATGGTCCGCATATTTACGGAGAATCTCCAATGGAATATCAAGCAAAGGAATGTTACACATGTTTTTCGTCTTTTGGCGAGGCTTGCGAATCCATAAATTGCCATTAGAGTCTTCTACGATATGTTCCGGTGCTAGTTGTTGCACGTCTATGAAGGCTAACCCAGTGAACGCTGCAAAGATAAAGACATCACGGACAATGGTGATACGCTCTAACGGAAATTCCTTGTGATAGATAGTGAGTAGTTCATCCATTGTCAAGAACTCACGGATAACTTCTTTCTCATGAAACTTGATGCCGATGAACGGATCTTTGGTAATCCATTCGTTAGCAAGCGCAAGATTGGTTATCTTCTTCAAGCACTTCATGTAGCGGATAACCGTATTCTGCTGGCACTCCTTTTCCGTTTTGAGATAGAACTCAAAAGCACGTACCAGTTCACCATTGACTTCCGACAAAGGCAAATCCTCCTTGCCGTATTTCAGTTTGATAAGTTCAGCAAGGTAACGCTTACAACTTTCATAACGGCGGACAGTAATCAGGGCATAGTCCTTTCCGACAAGTTCACGGCATTGGTCGTTATGTTCTTGGATGGTTTGGATAAGTGTACGTACAACTTCGGGTGCTTGGTCTTGTCCGAAAAACTTTTCTTGTAATAGGCGAGCGGTGATGAACTGCCCTTGTTCCTCCAGTTCCTTGAAAGTCTGGTGGAGTTTGATTCTTGCATCCTCGATATAAGCATTCAAGTCACAGGATTTGCGGCTCTTGCCTTTGGCGCACTCCTTCGCCTGATTCCACAAGGCTGGTTCAATGCTCTTGCGGATATTGTTTTCCACTCGTGCACCGTTCACGGTGATACGCATACATACGGAGGCTTCCCCGTTTTTCAGCAACTTGGCTTTCTTGATAAAGAAAAGCACATTGAATGAGTTTCGTTTCATGTTCCTACAGTTTTTTCGTTGTACAAAAGTAGGAAACCATGCACGCATTTTTGATACGCAAAATGTTGCAAATCAGAGAGAAGTAATCTTATTCGGTGGAGATTTACGCTCCACCTCTTTTGCTCCACCTTTTGGAACACCAGTAACTGTAATATTCTGCCATTTTTTGCGTTCCGCCGGAAAACAAAAAATCCCGATTTCGTTTGGAAATCAGGATTTTACTGTCTTTTGCTTTTCTTCTAAGTGGTGCCACCAGGAATCGAACCGGGAACTCATTTTTAAATCATTTATTTAAATATCTGACAGTCAATCATCTACTAATTATGTAGCTATATTATAGTTCAATTCCTGTTTGTGACATATATATTTATAGTATAATGCTGATAATCAGATATTATTTGATGATTATCTTTGGAAAACCTTTGAATAAGCCATGTGCATATTTCTGATTTTGCTAATAAACCATTCAGTTCTATCCGAATTACTCTCAACGCCTTTCTTGATTGCAAGCTAGGCTTGGTTTGCACAAACCTTCTATATAATCGAGATGAGTAAATTCTATGATTTCCCATTCGTGGTATATAGATACAGTTCTGTTTGATCACCATTTATCTCATAAAAATAGGTATAACAGAGTCTTCCGTTGTGCTTCTTCCGGAAATAGAAGATGTTTTTTCCCCTATCTTGTGGATGACCTTAGCCCGGTGTATATTCTCTTTGGTTAATGAAATGACTTACTGGTTCGTTACTTGTCCTTCATGAATCGGCAAACATTTTAATTTATTCATATTTTTATTCCTCTTTTAATTAGATGTGACCGGTTTCGTGGCGTCAGTATTTTGTTTTCTTACTTGCTGAATAGTTCGTTGCCCTCTGGTACATACTACGGAGGAATCGCTTTGTTAATCAGGAGCTAAGGAGCTGTATTATAGGTAAGAAAGGAAAATGTTGGTTAGGGATTTCTATAGAAAATAGAAGAATTAAGGGGCGCTGGTAAATAGGTAAAATATAGCTGTTCTCAGAAAAAATTAGTAAGTGAAAATCCTTCGTTAATATGAAAAACCGAGAAAGATGCCATGTTCTTCATCGGAATAGTATTTCCTTATGCGAATTATCTGCAATTTGCATAAGGACCACTGTATAACCCGTTTTCGGCATGGTTACAGATGGATAACGTTGCGAAGTCCTAACTCTGCCTTGATGTTGCTTTTCTCTCGTTTTTTTAAGTCATTTTTTTCAAAATACCTATCCATCAATTCCTTTACTATATTTTCTGTGTTTCATTTTTTATTAGTACCTTCGCTGTTAAAATTAAAACATAATAAAATGATATGGAAAAACACACTTTTTCAGATGATGACAGGCTATATCTACAAATGATGCAAGACAACATTACACGTATGGCCATCAATAGTACCAATTGCAAGTCGTGGATGGTGATGTTGATGTCGGGCTTTTTGGCATTGGGATGTAGTATTAATGATTTGAATGGGTGGATATGGATTGCTATAATTCCTGTGATAATCTTTTGGTATCTGGATTCTTATTATTTGGAGATGGAACGAAAAATGCGAAATCGGGAACTTGACTTCATTATAAAAGCAAAGGGAAAAGATGATATTGAAGCATACAATAAGGCTTTATACAACTTTAAACCACTTAGCATGAATAGTATATCTCATGAACAGGAGATTCAGGGGTTTGTGATAACTAACAACAGATGGTACACATCTTCTATAATCCCACTGTATGGAGGAACTATAATGATTATTATTGTGTTGACTGTTATTATCAACTTTGACTCGATATTGAAACTGTTAAATATCCATTAACGGCACGAATTATATATGGCAGAAAAGAAACATAATATTTTTATCAGTCACTACGGTGAGGACGAAAGACAATTGGACTCATTGAAGCAAAGGCTAAGAGATCATGGTTGTGATATACGCAACAGTTCGGTTGAAAAAAAGAAATATCGTCCATATAAAGTGACTAATGCCACAATAGCCCGATATCTTAGGATTTGTATCAGATGGGCTAAAACATTTATTGTAATGATAGGTGAACATACGCATAAACGCCCTTGGGTGAATTACGAAATACGTAATGCAGCAAGGCAGGGAAAAGTAATAATAGGAATATATGAGCATGGATGTAAAGATGATGTTGAACTACCAGAAGCGTTCAAGCGGTATGGAACAACTACACTTGGTTGGAATTCTGTTGATAAACTTATAGATGTTATTGAGGGAAGAATAGTTGTTTCAGAGAATCCTAATGGAAGTGCGAGTGGTCCAATCCAAAATATTATCAGAATTAAATGCAATTAATATGAACTGTTTCAGATATAAAATTGAACATGACTTTGGATTTGCCCCAAATCCATTTCATGGGACTCTTTCTTTGGCTACCTGTAAGGGTGACATTCGGAAAAACAAAAATCTACAATTGGGAGACTGGATTGTAGGACTAGGTAGTAAGTCTATGGGAAATCTACATCATATAGTATTCGCTATGAAAGTTGAGGAGAAGCTTACATTTGATCAGTATTGGAATGATGCACGCTTCTTGTGTAAGAAGCCGAATCTTAACGGTTCGCTGATTGAGATATATGGTGATAATGTGTATCATACGGATGAATCTACGGGTAAGGTGATTCAAGAGAATTGTGCCCACAGCAAGGATAACGGTATAGTGGATGAAGGGCATTATAAGAGAGATGTAGAAGGCCAATATGTTTTGCTGTCAAAAACTTTCTATTATTTTGGTGACCATGCTCCACTTATTCCGGAAGAGTTTAGCTATATACTGAATGATTCCCGGAATCTGAAATTCTGGGATTTGTACGGTGAGTCTCAGAAGATACAAAAGTTTGTAGATTGGTTAGCTTCCAATTACAAGTACGGTATTCATGGTGACCCATGTAACTGGAAAGAATACAATTTGCCTAAGATGGACATATATGAAGAGTAGCAAAGAAGTAACACCTAACGATGAAACCCTACGCTATTATTTCTATTTCGTTCAAGAACGTATGAATATGTTCTGGCGAAAGGTGGAAGGTAAATTCATTTATACGGAAGACCCTATACTTAGGATGTACAAGTTTACAAATGTGTATAGAGCTACAGACAGGGTCAGTCAATATCTCATCAAAAATGTAATATATAAGGATATTGAACAATATACACCAGAAGATGTATTATTAAGGATATTGGTTTTTAAGATATTCAACAAAATTGAAACCTGGGAGTTTCTTGAGAATCAGTTAAGTGAGCCAATATGTGTTAATAATTTCAATCCAAAGATTATTAGCGGATGGCTAACTAAGAGGCAGCGTAAGTATCCAATATTTAATAATGCATACATGATGACAGGTTCTCATCATCTTTATAACTATTTGCCAACGAAACATGAAAAGTGGCTTACAATGATAAAACAAGAGATTATAGATAGTGGGCTAATAGTAGATATTCTTAATGCTAAAACCATGGAGGATGTTTTTCGACTTCTACAAGGCTGTTCATTTTTGGGTAGTTTTCTTGCCTATCAATATACTATTGATATGAACTATAGTCCATACATCAATTTCTCTGAGAATGATTTTGTAAAAGCAGGAATAGGTGCAATTAGGGGAATAAAGAAATGTTTTTTATGCTATGGAAACAAATGTGAGGATGCCATATGGTATGTGAAAGAACATTTTAATGATTTGCAGAAAAGGTATGGATATACTTCATTCCATCCCTTGCTAGGACATGAGCCTACACTTATTGATTTGCAGAATTGTTTTTGTGAAACAGACAAGTATCTTAGAGCAAAAATGCCGGAATTAAGGATTGGTAATGTGCGAATTAAGCAAAAGTATATGCCTCATACAGATCCAATACAATTCTTTTTTCCTCCAAAATGGAATATTGTAGAGATGTATAAATATAAACCGATCGTGGTTCCAACTTTGTTTGACTTATGAAGTTAAAAGAAATAACAATTGAGATTACACAACAGTGCCCAAATTATTGTATACACTGTTCGTCGATGTCATCGCTCTCTAAAAATCATATGATGCCATTGGAAAAAGTCAAAGAGCTAATCGATGATGTAGATATTTTAGGATGCGAACAGATTAGCTTTTCTGGAGGAGAACCATTCCTACACAAAGACCTTGTAAAAATGGTAGCTTATGCATATAGAAAAGGGATGAGGGTAGCTGTTTATACAAGCGGAATATATAATGATAGCAAAGGATATTCCGCAATACCCATAAAGCATTTGATGGAGTTGCTGCCATATTCATGTAAAATAATCGTAAACTACGAAGCCAGTACTCCCGAAACATACGATACTATTATGGGTACCAAAGTTGAAGGCTGGAGGCTACTGCATGAAACGATACTCCATAGCGTCAGAATGGGACTGGAAATTGAAGCACATACAGTGCCGATGCCCATTAATTATAGGCAGATACCTGATATTATAATGCAATGTTCTGCTTTGGGAATAAAAAAGGTTAGCTTCTTGCGTTTGGTCTTTCAAGGAAGGGCAAAGGATAATGAAAGATTGACCTTGCTCTCTGAAGAACAGCAGAATGAAGCGAAAGCGATAATATACAAAATGCGTGAACAATTACCCAATCATATCAGGATTGGAATCCCCCTTTCTGACTGCTCAGGGAGTGTAAACTGCTTAGCCGGCACTACCAAACTTAACGTGCGGTATGACGGTAATGTATATCCATGTGAAGCATTCAAAGATGATGCGAATAATGAGAGTTTTACTCACACACCGCAAAATGTATATAATAATAGATTAATAGATATATACCAAAATAGTGCTTTTTTGGTAGAAGTAAGAAAAAGTCTTGAAGAGTATCATTCTGTTTGTAATAAAGAAAAATGTTTTAATCAATATCTAAGAAAATATGGCAAATACTGATTTTAGGCATCTGAATGCTTTACGGGGAACGTATGGCAATTTAGATGCGTGTGTAAATACTATTAGTACCCAAACAGGTGCAACAATTGAATATCCTTTAGATAAAGATATTAGAGAATTTCTTGAAAAAATACGCATTGCAGAGACGGATGAGGAATACAAGATATTTGAATATTCCAAAGATATAAAAGAGTTATGGGGAATCTTGATAAAGAAATCCTTAAAATGTCTACGCTATTTCGATTCTCGTGAACCTTTTCAGGAAAAGGCAAACAAGCATCCCCATGCATGTGGTGTTTCTGACCTTCAAAATTACTTTGAGAAATATTCTGAATTTGAAACTACATTGTACGGCAGTTCCAAATATTATCGGGATCATGTGATGCATGTATTCCGAGTTTGGCTCATTGGAGTAAACCTTCTATTAAAGGATGGATGCAAATACTTGAAAAAAATTGCAGTTGAATCTGGATATGATGTTAATGCTTACGAGAAACTGTCGATTTGGACACTAATATCTCTTACGCATGACCTAGGATATCCTTTGCAAAAAGCAATGGAGGTCATTGAAAGGACAAAAAGCATGATGTATTCTTTCGTCAGCAACCCTATGGTAACAATGGACTTATCCTTCAGTGGTGTACAAAGTTCCATGAACGATTTTGTCCTCCGTTTTATCGGTTCAAGAATGTGGGAAATAGATCCTGAATCAAGAAAAACGATTGAATACACAAAGGATCTTTTTAGGGAAGAACAAGAACGATTAAGTGGTTTGGTTGGCGAGGATAGAGATAACTATCTAAAAAGGAAAAGATATGTAGCACGATTACAACCAAAATATTACTTTAAGCTTCAGAAATCATTAGAACATAGCCAACATGGAATATTGAGTTCACTGATCATTTATAAACACCTTCTGTATTTTCTGGAATCTGATTACAGTCTTAACGAGGATTATATGTTTGATCACGAAGATTCCAGACAATATTACATAAGAAGAGAAATTTTGCGAGCTATAGCATCGCATACATGTCATGACATATATCAGAATGATATGTTACGATTCTCTTTCTTGCTTATTCTATGTGATGATGCGCAAGAATGGGGTAGAAAAAGTATAACAGAACTATATACAAAGCCTAGTAATACATACACTTTCGAAAGTATTGAATGTGCATTAGATGGAAAATCTTTTGAATGCAAGTTTAAAGATAAATATCAGGTAAATAGCGAATCTGTCAAGCAAGTGTTAGATCGTTTCAAACGTCAATCTAAAACATACATTAACATCTTTAGGGACGGACAAGATACCGTTTCTCGAAATTTCAACTTTACCAGACAGGTTGAAATAGACGTAATAGGCGGGAATAATGTAAACTACTTGCTGAAATTAATGGTGACAACAGAAGAACAAACAAAAATTGTGATAACAAAGACAGATGGAGAGCCTTTAGAGAAGAAAGATATTATGCAACAACTTATTTCGGATATCTTCGATAAAGAGCATCTAATACTATCAGAGGATAATAAAACGTTGATATTGGTGTTATAACATTATTGTCAGTCCGAACTATCTGACAGGAAAGGCGGTAGTTCTATGCTTATACCCGCTGAGAGAACATGATGAGGTACCTACAGGATGGACATACGTATTGATAATAATCTAGCAGAAAATGTCATCCCCCTCACATTGGGCAGAAAGTACTACCTGCTCTACAGTTATTATTAGGCGACGGTTAACATGAGTGCATCTGTTCGTTATTGACTACGTGCATAAGCGCATAAAGTAACCTTATGTAGACACCTGAATGACGTAGTAAGAATGTCATATATGCAGAAGGTAACTTATGAGGAGCTGTTACAAATGCTGCCACACAGATGGAAGGACGCATACAATGGATGATGGAGATATAAATGATAGATGGGAAAACTTTCCGAGTCATGATATACTTAAATGATACAATTTTCAATAAAATTAGAATTAAATAATAAATCCAGAATGTTCTCTGAGATATATTGTTAAATATTTTACATGGTTTATGGTTGTATTATTCAAAACACCTATCTTTGTATTGTTGGAACAAGCTAAATTCCTATTGGAAAAACATAGAAGCTATATAGGTGCGAAATTGGGTGCTTTTTTTGAGAATATTTTATAACTTATTGAATATAAAAAGTGATTTTAAAATCCGTTAGTCCCGTCCGGACCGCTTTCAAAGAAAGCAAAATAAAGTAAAGCTCTGTAATTTAAAGATTACAGGGCTTTTTCTTTTTTCATCACTTATCAAGATATGGCCTTTCGTATTTGGGCTTACCATATATTTTTGTGAATTCTCTCTTTCACTCGGATATCTTTCTGCTTACATATATGTGCATCCTCGGCCGCATAACCGATGGCGAGAAAACAAGTGAACTCATATTCAGCGGGAGCATTAACGAGGTGTTTCACGTACTCCGGTTCATTGCCAATGGGAATACGGAAAGCGCATGCCAGCCCTTCCGCTGTTGCGGCTAACAATATGTTTTCTACGGCTGCCCAAGCCGAAGCGAAATAGTTCAAGGAACTTTGGTCTGCGGGCTTGCATAAGGGATAGTCCTTTTGTCTGAAAAACGGCAGGATAAGGCAGTTGCTTTGGATTAGCATACGTTGTTGCTTGGGAAGCGCATCGACAAACATAGCATATCCGTCTTTGTCCATTACGTTCTCGGCGGCTTTAAGTTGGGTTTGTTGAATGGTTTTGGTGTTTTCCGCTACAGGTGATATAAGTCGGGCAATGTTTTCCTGCCCTCTCACGACAATGAACTCGAACTGTCGCAGATGGTCGTTGGTCGGAGCTTTAAAAGCTGCCGATAATACTTTTTCCAGCACTTCGTCCGTTACCTCCTTATTGGAAAAGTCCCGGATGGTTCTTCTTTTCTCTAATACTTGATAGAAATCCATAACAATACATTTAATAGTTATACTTGTTGTTTTCAGCGGCAAAGTTATATTGCTTTATTGTCGCATATTTGTTGTATTGTTTTATGTAATTGTCGTATATTTGTATCGAACCATTTTATATACGACTACCTTATGGAAGAGATGATCACTCCTTACGAATTGCCCGAAGTAGAGAACCATTCATTCTTTTTTATAGATCAACGAATAGAGACTCATGTAGAAGCCAAATTGCATCAGCACGATGCATGGGAGTTATATTACGTGTTACATGGATATGGAACCCGAATGGCAGGCGATACGTTACAGTCTTTTTCGGCTGGTGATGTGGCATTGATACCGCCATCCATGCATCATTATTGGGAATATACCCCTTTATCGGCAGACAGTGACGGGTGCGTTCATTACTTGATGGTTGCTTTCAGTCACTCTTTCGTCGTGAGATGCATGGAGGTATTTCCCGAATTACGCAATCGTTTAGCAGGGCTAACTTTTCCTGTTAACGCATTAAAGCTTGGTTTGGAAAGCTCTCGTATCATACGCAAAATATTATTGCGTATGAACGATATGGACGAATTGGGGCGATTGTGCGAAATGTTCCGCTTGCTACCGGTTCTATTCACTTCATCCGACCATACTTTTGCAGGCGAGCCTATGAATGTAGAGCGGGATGTGAGGCGTATACAGCAAATTTGTACGTATGTGATGGGGCATTATGTCCATCCTATTTCATTAGATGATATTTCTGCCGAGGTTGGTATGAACCGTTCTGCGTTTTGTTCCTATTTCAAGCGATGCAAGGGAATGACATTCTCACAATTTGTTACAGAGTACCGCTTAAATACTGCTTGCGAACTTCTGAAACACTCGCAAAAGCAGGTGTCGGAAATCTGTTTTGCAGTAGGATTCAATGATGTTCCACACTTTAATCGGATTTTTAAAAAATTGAAAGGAGTAACGCCACAAGAATATAGAAAAAAGGGGACTTCCGGTTAGGCAATATTTTAGGCTTATGCGATATTAGTGGAGAATGATGTTGTAAGCGAAAATGCGATAACCTTGACGTTTTGTTTGAAAATTCGTGGTTATGATGACAGGGCCTTTTTGCGAATAGAAGAAATAGGGAGTGCTTTATGGTCAAATTATCCATTTTACCCTGTTTTTTTGTATGAATATCTCTATTAGGAGACGAAAGTAATGGGATTAGGTAACGCGAAAGCCAGTGTTAGGCAACGCTACCGTATGTGTTAGGCGATACATACGGTAGGAATTGGGTACGCAACCTATAGAAATGGGCGACGCATCCGTATGAAAAGCGCCTTTCTCCTGCATAAATATGAGATAGGATGAATTAATCTCGCTAGAATGAAAGTGTATATTTAAGCAAAGTGCTATAATACAATTGATTGCTGATATTTTTTCTCGTATTTGGTAACAGTATGTACCTTTGCCCGGAAAAAACGATTCTCCGGGGCTTCAGATTACATATTGTCATATTGTCAATTTGAGCGTATTACTTATCTTTCTCGCTGGCAATGCGGGCAATAGTAAATGCTGCCTCCGAGGTAAGCCTCTTTCTGTATCCGTTCGCCGCAGATGGGGCAAGGGTCATGGTAGGTGTTCTTCGATAGGATCGTGCGGTAATTGCCTAAGGCGCCGTATAGATCCTTCTCCGTATCCCGGCCTCCTCGGCAAGTCATCTCTTCCAGCGTGGATTTCACGGTGTTGAAGAGGCGGTCTATATCCTCTTCTGATAAAGTCGATATTTTTCGTTTCGGGGAGATCCGGGCATTGAACAAGATATCTTGGCAGACTCCGTTGCCTAGGCCCGGAATACGTTGCTCGGTGGCGAGTAACGCCTTCGCGGATATATCTTTCTTGAGATTCCGGATGAGACTGATAAAATAGGCTTTATCGAATCTCTCGTCCAACGGACATAGCTTATGGATGCTACCTTGGTAATAGGGATTGTCAAACTCGCCTTTGAAAGCGTAGATGGAACCATACATCGAAACCGTGAAAGCTAGGAACGAGTCGTCCTCGAATACGATCATAAGCTGATATTTCTTCGGGGCCTTTTCCGCGGAGGTATAATAACGCATATTGGTTCCGTCTCCGATCAAGAGGTGGGTATCTGCGTCCATAAGGATGTCCACGAATGCGCCATAGCCTTGGGCGCCTAGGACCGTTCGTCCTACCAGCCTATTGGAGTATTCCGCCGGATCGCCATTATAGAACGTGAAACGGTGAGGACTGTTCGACTCGATAACATGCGCTATCCGTTTACCCTTTAGCGTTTCGCTAGCCTGTTTGCCAATGGTGGCGGATTCGGGAATCTCAATCATATTCGTATTGTTTTTAGAGGTGACGGGGTAAATATAGGCATATTTTCCGTACCAATATTCATTGATACGGAAAATAGGAACCGGACTTTAATTCTGGGTCGGATAAAGGGGCTTTCCTGTCTCGTCCACATCTGTCCAGTCTTTTACGTTGACACTGGCCAAAGTGACCGAATTACCGTTGATTACCGCTTTAAATAAATAAGAGTTTCCCGCTTTCAACTCGCCATCCGGAAGAGGGATCTGGGTGGTATAGGTGCGGGTACTGTTTTCATTGTCGGCGGATATTTCCAGCGTGAGAGTCATAGGAGCCGTATGTCTTATCGGCAACATGATATATTGGGCGGTTAATCCGTTTATGCCCATCTTATCCGCTTTTCCGAAGGCGGTAGCAGGAGTGATGACACCTGTGCCCAGATCCATGGTAGCCCCAACCACAGGAGGAGTGATCATGGCGGAGACCAGTTGGTTGATCGTGATGCCTTCACCGCCGGTTAATTCTACTACGACTTGGGTAGCCACATGCCCATAAACAATCGGTATATTGATTTGGGAGCTATTTACATCCTGTTGTATGGCGCTCCACCAAAGATAATCGATACCGTTGAAGAGGGGTTCGGATACGCCACTCGTGAATGTCGGGGGGATCGTGGAGAAATTGTCGGATACGGCGTAGAAATTATAAGTGCCATTGGAGAGAAACATTTTATATCCGTCACTTCCTGTTAACACCCCGGGAGATGAGGTTATGTAAAGACCTGACGCCTCGGGGCTTCCCTTGGTTCCGGCGTTGCTGTCGAAGACATAAACCCTGCTTTGTATCCCTTTATTCATGGGAGACATGGAGCGTAATAGGTTCCGGCCCTCCACGGAGGCGTTGAAGGTCACCAACGTACTGTTTCCCGGGTCCTCGTTTCCCGAAGAGCCGTTTGGGGTTGTTCCATCCTCAAAAATAATCGTGTTCTTGTTGCATCCGGCGAGGAGTAACAGGAACATCGTGCTAAATGTAAGCGCATTTGCCGCTTTCAGTAAATTCCGTATCATATAATTTGTGTTTAGTGAATAGTCTATATAATACATTTTGCGAACCGTTTTGGTTCAGAAAGCGGCAAATGTTTTAACTTTAATCTAGCGGTTTCACGTAAGACCAGTGGGTTTGTATGATCTTCCATTGGTTGTCGGGATTGCGTCTGTAAACCTCGGTGCAGTTCCATTTTATTACCTTGTCGGATAAGTAGCTATCAAGGTTGAACGTGAGGACCGCTATGTTTTGTGTGACTTGTACGATCGGGCGGATCATGTCGAAATGATCCGCCGGAGGAAGTTTCATACCTTTATAATAAGTGCGCAGTTGTTCCAATCCCTCTATTTTCGTCTCTAGGGAAGGATCGAAGTAAATCACGTCGGTGTCTGAAAGCTCTACGAATGCCATCGGGTCGGTCGAGGCTAGGGCCTCTTTTTCAAGGGAGATGATTATCTCCGGGATGTTCTCGTTTAATGTTTTGTTCTCCATATTCTTTTGTTGTGCGTTAGCGGATAACGTGCTTCCTAATATGAGAGCCGCTATCCATGATTTGTATTGTCTCATGATGCTTTATTTATTGATAGAGGCAAAATTAGACATACCGAATGGAGTTCGTATAATACGTATAAAGGAGGAAATAGTACTTTTTACGGTTTTGTATTCCTGCGATAGTTTAGCGGGGTCATGTTTGTTTGGGAACGAAATAGACGGATGAAATAGGATGGATCCTCGTAACCTAGAGCTTCCGTTATGGCGGATATAGGCAAGTCTGTATAAGTCAATAGCCGTTTACTCTCGATCAGTATTTTATTTAAGATATATTGTTTTGCGCTGATACCCGTAGCGTTTTTCACGATCTCATTCAGATAGTTCGGGGTGATGCAAAGCCGATCGGCATAGCTCCGGATGGAATGATCTTGCTTGAAGGAATGGTTTACTAACTCGATAAATCGGTCTACATAGATGCTTTTAGATCGGGCGTTTGTGTCTGGAGGTAAAGCGTTCGAGCTAGCGTATAGCCTGTTGAGCAACATTAATGTCTCGTACAACAAGGCCCGGAGCAAGTGTTTGTCTTTCGACTGATAGTCCTTGATCTCTTTATCGATCTCCGAGATCAACTCGGAGATGCGGCCATAGGCTTTCTTGTCGAGACTGAGCTTGGAAGACCGTCTTTCCGTATGGAAATAAGAGAGGTTCCGGAGAAATGCCGGATCATTGAAAAAAGAGAGCAGGAACTCTTCCTCAAAGATAAGAGCGAATCCGTCTTGTATCGTTTTATCGTCCCATTTACGTATTTCGCCGGGCCGGGTAAAGATAATATCTTGAGGCTTTACCCGGTTCGCTTGATGATCGATAAGGAATTCTCCCTCCCCGCTAGTGATCAATGTTATATCGTAATACGTCAATATATGTACGGGTTGTTCCTTGAGATACTTCTTGATCGTGTTCAAGGGAACGACGTCGATAAGTAGCTCATCGCCGTATTTGTGTTTATAGAAGTCGTATTGCGGTATATTATGATTCATCTGCTCATGTTTTTTATTTGAAAAGCATAGGAGCGAATTGGAGGAGATAAGCCCGCCAATTGGCCCAGATATGCCCTCGGGTGGATTCTACGTACTGGTATTTCATACCTAGGCTATCCATTCGCTGGCGGAATTGCTGGTTTGCGTCGTACAGGAAATCGTCCTTTCCGATACCGATCCAGAACAATTGATAACCGGATCTCTTGAGGTTTCCTAACTTCTCGTCGAGATTCGTGTACATCGGGCTATTGGGGTCTACACCATTGGCGCTGAGTCCGGCGGAGAAAAGTCCTATATAGTTAAAATAGTCCGGATAATTCAATGATATATATAATGTATGGAAACCACCCATCGAAAGTCCGGCTATGGCCCGGTGTCGCTTATCCGGGATCGTACGGTAACGGTTATCGATGAAATGAATGATCTCGGTGAAACTCTTCTCGTACGAGCCATCCTTATAACCGGGGAAGCTGTTGCTCATGGCTGGCTTGTAATTCAGGTTATCGGGCGTCTCGCCGGGAGCGGCCTGCTTGCTGGGATTACCGTTTGGCATAACGACAAGCATTGGCTGTATCTTGCCTTCGGCAATCAAGTTATCCATGATACGGGCGGTACGGCCAAGCTCCAGCCAAGCGTTCTCGTCGCCGCCACTGCCATGTAACAGGTACAGAACGGGATAAGACTGGATGTTCTTATCGTAAAAAGGAGGCGTATAAACGCTAAGTCTTCGTTCGCTCCCGAGGATATCCGAGTGATACCAAGTGGTTGTAACATTACCATGAGGTACGTCACGTACTTGATAATAATCCCCATTTCCCCCGTTGATATAGAACAGGCTGAACAAGGTGCCTACGTCACGGCAAGAGAATGGGTTGTTTGGGGCGATGTTGTAAATACCATCTATATTTAAACGATAGGTGTACATTTCGGATGGCAGTGGGGGAGTCGTATAGCTCCATGTACCGTTTTTCCCTTTCGTCATCTGGCCATTGCCCTCGCTGGCTTCCCAGTCGCCTTTTACGGAAACAGACTTCGCCTTTGGGGCTTCTACATAGAAAGTGACGCTATTGTCTGGGTTGATCACGAGAGGTTCTACCTTATCGGTCTTGAATCCTACGTTCTGTTGGGCGAAAGCCATGGATAGCGGCAGTAAGAGAGACGCGAGTAATGCTAGTCTTTTCATTTTATCTATACGGTTTAAAGAATTAAGTTATAGAGACAAATATACGATTTATTTCGGAAAAATAGAAGTTATACTTACTTGGCACTTGTAGTATATCTTTTTGGGTAAAGTAAGTATATCTTCTTTAGTACTTGCTGTATATATTCTTTTCTGGTTGGGATGATTCTTGCTGATTATAACTAATACATGATTTCACGTTACTACCTTTGCAGCTCTTCTATTGTTAATTAGTCTTATGTGTTTGCACAGTATTTGTTGTTTTGTGCGGCACATTTTTATTAAAAGTGTGCAGTGTTTGAAAAAAGTATTTATCTTTGCGACCGTTTTGTAATCAAGAAAAGTAAAACATGAAGAAAAAAGTAGTATTAGGTGCGGCATTGATGATGATGCCTTTGGTTTCTTTCGCTGGAGGATATTTGACGAATACGAATCAGCATGCAGCCTTTTTAAGGTCACTTTCGCGAG
>OKDF01000252.1_pt1 | contig 25331 bp, 27 predicted proteins | sample 1613721 | NCBI WGS metagenome assembly OKDF01 (sample SAMN04436873, study PRJEB24849) | human gut metagenome | biome: human gut; feature: NICU; material: stool | host: Homo sapiens | place: USA: Saint Louis, MO | collected 2011-09-21
GTCATCGGGCATTATCTGAACATAAAACACTATCAATAAGTTGGAGTCATTACCCAGTTAGCAATAACCCCCGCTTGCGGGGGCCATACCCACCAGGAGCAAACGCAGAAAGCCCGAGATACTTCTGCTGTACCGGGGGCTGGCGACATTTCAGGCAACACTCATAGTTGACATCCTCCCCGCCCTAAAGGGCGGGGAGGATGTCAATAATAGCAGACCACATCATGATGTCATTCTGACCGACAGATGCCAGAAGCAGAGGATCCATCCCATTTTATACCTACCTTATAACACTTAGAAAAACAACATGTTAAAAATGTTTATTGGAAACAATTTTATTTCCAATTGTAATGATAACCATTCTCATATTAATATGGCTACGTGATAATTAACTTTTGATGCACTCCGCATGTCTGACCGTGCCACTTCCACAGCTTCCTTAACGTTCGAGTCGCTTTATGGCACCCATCACGGCTGGTTGAAAAGTTGGCTGACGCGCAAACTCCAGTCTGCCTTTGATGCAGATGACATTGCCCAGGACACTTTTTTGCGGGTAATGAGCAGCGAAACGCTCTCGACGATCCGCGATCCTCGCTCTTTCCTGTGCACTATCGCCAAACGCGTGATGGTGGACCTGTTTCGCCGAAATGCGCTGGAAAAAGCGTATCTGGAGATGCTGGCGCTTATGCCGGAGGGGGTAGCGCCTTCACCTGAGGAACGCGAAAGCCAGCTCGAGACCCTACAACTCGTCGACAGCATGCTGGACGGGCTAAACGGAAAAACACGTGAAGCGTTTCTGCTTTCGCAACTGGATGGCCTGACATACAGCGAGATTGCGCACAAACTCGGTGTTTCCGTCAGCTCCGTGAAAAAATACGTGGCGAAAGCCGTCGAGCACTGCCTGCTGTTTCGTCTGGAGCATGGGTTATGAATCCTTCGTTAACCGATTCCCGCCGTCAGGCGCTGCGTTCAGCTTCCCACTGGTATGCCGTGCTAAGCGGCGAGCGCGTCAGCCCACAACAGGAAGCGCGCTGGCAACAGTGGTATGAACAGGATCAGGATAACCAGTGGGCCTGGCAGCAGGTTGAAAACCTGCGCAACCAGCTTGGCGGTGTGCCTGGCGACGTTGCCAGCCGGGCGCTGCACGATACCCGCCTCACCCGCCGTCACGTGATGAAAGGATTACTGCTGTTGTTCGGCGCTGGCGGAGGCTGGCAACTCTGGCAGTCGGAAACCGGCGAAGGTCTGCGGGCAGATTACCGCACCGCCAAAGGCGCAGTCAGCCGTCAGCAACTGGAAGATGGCTCCCTGCTCACGCTGAATACCCAAAGCGCGGCGGATGTGCGTTTTGATGCGCATCAGCGCACCGTCCGGCTCTGGTACGGTGAAATCGCCATTACTACCGCGAAAGATGCGCAGCAACGCCCCTTCCGCGTCCTGACCCGTCAGGGCCAACTCACCGCTTTAGGGACAGAATTTACCGTCCGCCAGCAGGATAATTTCACGCAGCTTGACGTGCAGCAGCACGCCGTGGAAGTGCTTCTCGCCAGTGCCCCCGCGCAAAAACGCATCGTGAACGCTGGTGAAAGCCTGCAGTTCAGCGCCTCTGAGTTTGGCGCAGTGAAACCGCTGGATGACGAGAGTACAAGCTGGACGAAGGGCATCCTGAGCTTCAGCGATAAACCGCTGGGTGAGGTGATAGCCACGCTAAGCCGTTACCGCAACGGCGTGCTGCGCTGCGATCCCGCCGTTGCCGGGCTGCGCCTGAGCGGGACGTTCCCGCTGAAAAATACCGATGCGATCCTGAACGTTATCGCTCAAACGCTTCCCGTTAAAATTCAGTCTATTACGCGGTACTGGATAAACATTTCACCGCTGTAAGAAAAATAATTCTCATTTCGATTGTCCTTTTTACCCTTCTCGTTCGACTTATAGCTGAACACAACAAAAATGATGATGGAGAAGGTATGACGCCGTTACGCGTTTTTCGTAAAACAACACCTTTGGTTAACGCCATTCGCCTGAGCCTGCTGCCGCTGGCCGGTCTCTCGTTTTCCGCTTTTGCTGCACAGGTTGATATCGCACCGGGATCGCTCGACAAAGCGCTCAATCAGTATGCCGCACACAGCGGAATTACCCTCTCGGTTGACGCCAGCCTGACGCGCGGCAAGCAGAGCAACGGCCTGCACGGAGATTACGACGTCGAGAGCGGCCTGCAACAACTGCTGGACGGCAGCGGACTGCAGGTAAAACCGCTGAGAAATAACAGCTGGATGCTGGAGACCGCGCCCGCGCCAAAAGAAGATGCCCTGACCGTGGTCGGCGACTGGCTGGGCGATGCGCGTGAAAACGACGTATTTGAACATGCTGGCGCGCGTGACGTGATCCGCCGTGAGGATTTCGCCAAAACCGGCGCAACCACCATGCGTGAGGTGCTTAACCGCATCCCTGGCGTCAGCGCGCCGGAAAACAACGGCACCGGCAGCCACGACCTGGCGATGAACTTTGGCATCCGGGGCCTGAACCCACGCCTCGCCAGCCGCTCGACCGTCCTGATGGACGGCATCCCCGTCCCCTTTGCCCCTTACGGTCAGCCGCAGCTTTCACTGGCTCCCGTTTCGCTCGGCAACATGGATGCCATTGACGTGGTGCGCGGTGGTGGTGCGGTGCGTTACGGACCGCAGAGCGTGGGCGGCGTGGTGAACTTTGTTACCCGCGCCATTCCGCAGGACTTTGGTATCGAGGCGGGGGTGGAAGGTCAGCTCAGCCCAACCTCTTCACAAAACAACCCGAAAGAGACGCACAACCTGATGGTGGGCGGCACAGCGGACAACGGTTTTGGCACCGCGCTGCTCTACTCCGGCACGCGCGGCAGTGACTGGCGCGAGCACAGCGCCACCCGCATCGACGACCTGATGCTGAAAAGCAAATATGCGCCGAATGAGGTGCACACCTTCAACAGCCTGCTGCAATATTACGATGGTGAAGCCGACATGCCCGGCGGCCTGTCCCGCGCGGATTACGACGCCGATCGCTGGCAATCCACCCGCCCGTATGACCGCTTCTGGGGCCGTCGCAAGCTGGCGAGCCTGGGCTACCAGTTCCAGCCGGACAGCCAGCATAAATTCAACATTCAGGGGTTCTACACCCAAACCCTGCGCAGCGGCTACCTGGAGCAAGGCAAACGCATCACCCTCTCGCCGCGTAACTACTGGGTGCGCGGTATTGAGCCACGCTACAGCCAGAGCTTTATGATCGGCCCTTCCGCGCACGAAGTGGGCGTGGGCTATCGCTATGTGAATGAATCAACGCATGAAATGCGTTACTACACCGCCACCAGCAGCGGGCAGTTGCCGTCCGGCTCAAGCCCTTACGACCGCGACACGCGTTCCGGCACCGAGGCGCACGCCTGGTATCTGGATGACAAAATCGACATCGGCAACTGGACCATCACGCCGGGTATGCGTTTCGAACATATCGAGTCATACCAGAACAACGCCATCAAAGGCACGCACGAAGAGGTGAGCTATAACGCACCGCTTCCGGCGTTGAACGTGCTCTATCACCTGACTGATAGCTGGAATCTTTATGCAAACACTGAAGGCTCGTTCGGCACCGTACAGTACAGCCAGATTGGCAAGGCTGTGCAAAGCGGCAATGTGGAACCGGAAAAAGCGCGAACCTGGGAACTCGGTACCCGCTACGATGACGGCGCGCTGACGGCGGAAATGGGGCTGTTCCTGATTAACTTTAACAATCAGTACGACTCCAACCAGACCAACGACACCGTCACTGCACGTGGCAAAACGCGCCATACCGGGCTGGAAACGCAGGCACGTTACGACCTGGGTACGCTAACGCCAACGCTTGATAACGTTTCCGTCTACGCCAGCTATGCGTATGTGAACGCGGAAATCCGCGAGAAAGGCGACACCTATGGCAATCAGGTGCCATTCTCCCCGAAACATAAAGGCACGCTGGGCGTGGACTACAAGCCGGGCAACTGGACGTTCAATCTGAACAGCGATTTCCAGTCCAGCCAGTTTGCGGATAACGCCAATACGGTGAAAGAGAGCGCCGACGGCAGTACCGGCCGCATTCCCGGCTTCATGCTCTGGGGCGCACGCGTGGCGTATGACTTTGGCCCGCAGATGGCAGATCTGAACCTGGCGTTCGGTGTGAAAAACATCTTCGACCAGGACTACTTCATCCGCTCTTATGACGACAACAACAAAGGCATCTACGCAGGCCAGCCGCGCACGCTGTATATGCAGGGGTCGTTGAAGTTCTGATGTGTTAACGCCCGGCTTGCCGGGCTTTTAGCTGGAATGTGACTATGTTGGCATTTATCCGTTTTCTTTTTGCAGGCCTGCTGCTGGTGATCGGCCACGCCTTTGCCGCCACGGTTCAGGACGAACACGGCACGTTTACACTCGATAAAACGCCACAACGGATTGTGGTGCTGGAACTCTCGTTCGCCGATGCGCTGGCCGCCGTGGACGTCAGCCCGATCGGTATTGCCGACGATAACGATGCAAAACGCATCCTGCCCGAAGTGCGTGCGCACCTGAAACCGTGGCAGTCCGTCGGAACGCGCGCGCAGCCGAGCCTGGAAGCCATTGCTGCCCTGAAACCAGACCTGATCATTGCCGACAGCAGTCGCCATGCGGGGATTTACACCGCCTTGCAGCAAATCGCGCCGGTACTGCTGCTTAAGTCCCGCAACGAAACCTACGCTGAAAATTTGCACTCAGCGGCTATCATCGGCGAAGTGGTAGGTAAAAAACGAGAGATGCAGGCGCGTCTGGAACAACATAAAGAGAAGATGGCGCAGTGGGCCAGCCAGCTTCCCACAGGGACACGCGTGGCCTTTGGCACATCACGCGAACAGCTATTCAACCTGCATACCCAGGAGACCTGGACCGGCAGCGTGCTGGCTTCTCTGGGGCTGAACGTTCCCGCTGCGATGGCGGGCGCGTCCATGCCGTCCATCGGCCTGGAGCAACTGCTGGCGGTCAATCCTGCCTGGCTGCTGGTTGCCCACTATCGCGAGGAGAGCATTGTTAAACGCTGGCAACAAGATCCGCTCTGGCAGATATTAACCGCCGCGCAGAAGCAGCAGGTTGCTTCAGTCGACAGTAACGCCTGGGCGCGGATGCGCGGTATTTTTGCCGCAGAGCGTATTGCCGCTGACACGGTAAAAATCTTCCACCATCAGCCGCTTACCGATGTGAAATGACCGCGCTAAAACACCCGGTGCTGCTGTGGGGGCTTCCCGTTGCAGTACTTATTATTATTTTCTGGCTGAGTCTGTTTTGCTACTCGGCCATTCCTGTTTCCGGAGCAGATGCAATCCGCGCCCTGCTGCCTGGACACACGCCAACGCTACCAGAAGCGCTGGTGCAAAACCTTCGTTTGCCGCGAAGCCTGGTCGCCGTTCTGATCGGCGCAAGCCTGGCGCTCGCGGGCACGCTGCTGCAAACCCTGACCCACAACCCAATGGCCTCTCCTTCACTGCTCGGCATTAACAGCGGCGCGGCGCTGGCTATGGCGCTTACCAGCGCGCTGAGTCCGACGCCGGTTGCAGGCTATTCCCTGTCGTTCATCGCGGCATGCGGGGGCGGCGTGAGCTGGCTGCTGGTCATGACCGCAGGAGGCGGGTTTCGTCATACCCAGGACAGAAACAAACTGATCCTCGCGGGTATCGCGCTGTCGGCCTTTTGTATGGCCCTGACCCGCATCACCCTGCTGCTGGCCGAAGATCATGCTTACGGCATCTTTTACTGGCTGGCAGGCGGAGTGTCCCACGCCCACTGGCAGGATGTCTGGCAGCTCTTGCCGGTGGTGGTCACTGCAGTCCCTGTCGTGTTGCTGCTGGCGAATCAACTGAACCTGCTCAACGTCAGCGACAGTACCGCCCATACGCTGGGAGTGAACCTGCCGAGACTACGTTTGATCATCAATATGTTAGTGCTGCTTCTGGTTGGCGCGTTCGTCAGTGTGGCAGGTCCGGTGGCGTTTATCGGCCTGCTGGTGCCACATCTGGCGCGCTTCTGGGCAGGCTTCGATCAGCGCAACGTACTGCCGGTGAGCATGCTGCTGGGGGCCACGCTGATGCTGATGGCAGATGTACTCGCACGCGCGCTGGCCTTCCCCGGCGATCTGCCCGCAGGCGCAGTGCTGGCGCTGATTGGCAGTCCTTGCTTTGTCTGGCTGGTGAGGAGGCGAGGATGAAAATTGCGCTGGTCATTTTCATCACCCTTGCCCTGGCAGGTTGTGCGCTGTTATCACTCCATATGGGGGTGATCCCCGTGCCGTGGCGCGCGCTGCTGACCGACTGGCAGGACGGACGCGAGCATTATTATGTATTGATGGAGTACCGACTGCCGCGCTTGCTGCTGGCACTGTTTGTCGGTGCAGCCCTCGCCGTGGCGGGCGTGCTGGTACAGGGGATTGTGCGTAACCCGCTAGCATCACCGGATATTCTCGGCATTAACCATGCCGCCAGCCTTGCCTCTGTGGGAGCTCTGCTTCTTATGCCATCACTATCCGTGATGGTGCTGCCGCTGCTGGCCTTTGCGGGCGGTATGGCGGGGTTGATCTTGCTGAAGATGCTGGCAAAGACCCACCAGCCGATGAAGCTGGCGCTCACCGGCGTGGCGCTTTCCGCCTGCTGGGCGAGCCTGACGGATTACCTGATGCTCCTGCACCCGCAGGATGTAAACAGTGCCCTGCTGTGGCTGACGGGTAGCTTATGGGGGCGCGACTGGCACTTTGTGAAGATTGCCGTGCCGTTGCTCATTCTGTTTTTGCCGCTGAGCCTGCGCTTTTGTCGCGATCTCGACCTGCTGGCGCTGGGCGATGCACGAGCAGCCACGCTCGGCGTGTCGGTTCAGCGCACCCGGTTCCAGGGGCTGATGCTGGCTGTCGCGATGACAGCAACCGGCGTGGCCGTCTGTGGCCCGATAAGTTTTATTGGTCTCGTCGTGCCGCACATGGTGCGCAGGATCGCCGGCGGGCGTCACCGCTGGCTGATGCCCGTTTCGGCCCTGACGGGCGCGTTGTTGCTGGTCATTGCCGATCTGCTGGCACGAATCATTCATCCGCCGCTGGAGCTTCCGGCAGGCGTGCTGACCGCCATTATCGGCGCACCGTGGTTTGTCTGGCTGCTTGTGAGAATGCGATAAATGAGATTACGTACTGAAAATCTGACCGTCAGCTATGGCGCACAAACCGTGCTGGATGGACTTTCTCTCGCCCTGCCTGCCGGAAAAATCACGGCCCTGCTCGGCCCTAACGGTTGCGGGAAATCGACGCTGTTGAACTGTTTTTCTCGCCTGTTAACACCAGACTCTGGCGAGATATTGCTTGATGAAAAACCCATAGCCGGTTTTTCCGCCCGCCAGCTGGCTCGCCGCCTGGCTTTACTGCCGCAACACCATTTATCCCCCGAGGGGATCACTGTACGGGAACTGGTTTCCTACGGCCGCAGCCCGTGGCTGTCGTTGTGGGGGCGACTCTCCGCGGAAGACAACGAGCGGGTCAACGTGGCAATGAGTCAGACCCGGACGCGCAATCTGGCTGACCGCAGGTTAACCCAGCTTTCCGGCGGCCAGCGCCAGCGTGCGTTTCTGGCGATGGTGCTGGCACAGGATACCCCACTCATTCTTCTTGATGAGCCTACGACCTACCTCGATATCAATCATCAGGTTGAACTGATGCGCCTGATGGTTGAACTCAAAAGGCAGGGGAAAACCGTAGTGACGGTACTCCACGATCTGAATCAGGCCAGCCGCTATTGCGATCATCTGGTGGTACTGGCAAGCGGTCGCGTGATGGCGCAAGGTGCTCCGGAAGCAGTGATGAAACCAGAGCTTCTAAAGACGGTGTTCAGCGTAGAAGCGGAAATCCATCCCGAACCGGTATCTGGCAGACCCATGTGTGTGGTGAAGTAGTCTGGCGAAGTCATAAGGATCATCACAGGACAGATAAAGGAAGTGATAACCACCTGCCAACAGGCACCAAAATCTGGCTGGTTGCCGGTATCACCGACATGCGCAACGGCTTCAATGGTCTCGCCGCAAAGGTGCAGACGATGCTGAAAGATGACCCGATGTCCGGCCATGTCTTCATCTTCCGGGGCCGCAGCGGCAGTAAGGTCAAACTGCTGTGGTCCACCGGCGACGGGCTGTGCCTGCTGACCAAACGGCTGGAACGCGGCCGCTTCGCCTGGCCCTCTGCCCGCGATGGCAAAGTGTTCCTGACCCCGGCGCAGCTGGCAATGCTTCTGGAAGGCATCGACTGGCGGCAGCCTAAAAGACTGCTTACGTCCCTGACCATGTTGTAGGCCTCTTTATCCTGGTTGTCGTTGAATAAGCCTGGTAAAATGCGGGCTTATGAACAACACCTCCCCCTGACGACATCCTTCTGCTGAAACAGCGCCTGTCCGAACAGGAAGCGCTGAACCGCGCCCTGCTGGAAAAGCAGGCCGACCGGGAGCGCGAAATAGACCATCTGCAGGCGCAGCTGGATAAGCTTCGCCGGATGAACTTCGGCAGTCGTTCTGAATAAATCTCCCGCCGCATCGCGCAGATAGAAGCCGACCTGAACCGGCTTCAGACAGAAAGCGATACGCTGACGGGTCGGGTTGCCGATACGGGCCGGGCCCCGTATCGTTTTAACCCTGAATATTCATCGCAGATATTGTTTCGGGTTTTCCGGTATACCAGCCCTGAACTAGGTAACCGGGGCCAAGAGAACGGACGAATTCAAACTGTCCTGGCGTTTCCACCCCTTCAAACACCAGTGGTTTGCCAGTACCACGTAACCCTTTCACCACAGAAACAAGTAGCGCTCGCTTCACCGGGTCATCAATATTGGCAATAAAAATACGGTCTATTTTTATCTCATCGAAATCCAGTACCGTCAGCCATTCAATATGGGGGCCGCTTGGCAAACGGAAAATATCCTACGTTAAGCCTGTTTCTTTAGCTGGCATTACAAAAAGCGAGCGTCTGCATGGTACAGACAGACACCCGAATACGATAAAAATGAGACGAAAAAAACAGGTTACTTAACCCGCTTCCCCGTTTCGTCAATGATCTTTTCGCCGTCCTCTTTGGTAAACGCTCCTTTCTGACCTTCAGGTAGAATATCCAGCACTATTTCTGAAGGGCGGCAAAGACGAGTGCCAAGCGGCGTAACGACTACCGGCCGATTAATCAGGATCGGATGTTGAAGCATAAAATCAATCAACTGCTCATCACTGAATTTCTCTTCATCAAGGCCCAGGTGTTCATAAGGCTCAACATTCTTACGCAGCAATGCACGCACCGTAATTCCCATATCTGAAATAAGTTTAATCAGCTCATCACGGGTCGGTGGCGTATCGAGATAATAAATAATGGTCGGTTCGTTACCGCTGTTACGGATCATCTCCAGCGTGTTGCGTGAAGTGCCGCAGGCCGGGTTGTGATAGATGGTAATGTTGCTCATATCTTTATCTCATTACAAAGTGATGGAAAGCCGCAACGCCAGCGCGGCCAGAGTGACAAACAGCACGGGCAGAGTCATGATAATGCCCGTGCGGAAGTAATAACCCCAGGTGATCGTTATATTTTTCTGGGCAAGCACATGCAGCCAAAGCAGGGTTGCCAGACTGCCAATCGGGGTGATTTTCGGGCCTAAATCGCAGCCAATCACGTTGGCATAAATCATTGCCTCTTTGACGACGCCAGTCGCCGTACTCCCGTCAATCGACAGCGCGCCAATCAGCACCGTCGGCATATTGTTCATCACCGACGACAGGAACGCGGTCAGGAAGCCGGTGCCGAACGTTGCTGCCCATAACCCCTTTTCTGCCAGCAGGTTCAGTACACCAGACAGATACTCCGTGAGCCCGGCATTGCGCAGGCCATAGACCACCAGGTACATGCCCAGCGAAAAAATCACGATCTGCCATGGCGCACTGCGCAGGACTTTCCCTGTGTTGATGCCATGACCTCTTTTCGCCACGATAAACAGTACTGCTGCGCCAGCAGCTGCTATCGCGCTGACAGGGATCCCCAGCGGCTCCAGAACGAAGAAACCGACAAGCAGCAATAACAGGACAATCCAGCCCGCCCTGAACGTTGCCGCATCCTTTATCACACTGGCAGGCGTCTTCAGCAGCGAAACGTCATACGTTGCCGGAATATCCCTGCGGAAGAAGAGATGCAGCATGATCAGCGTGGCCGCAATCGCTGCCGCATCCACGGGGATCATAACGGAGGCGTACTGCGTAAAGCCCAGATCGAAGAAGTCCGCCGAGACGATATTCACCAGGTTAGAAACAATGAGTGGCAGGCTGGCCGTATCTGCAATAAATCCTGCAGCCATGACAAAGGCCAGTGTCGTGCCCTGGCTGAACCCCAGTGCGAGCAGCATCGCAATCACAATCGGCGTCAGGATCAGCGCGGCGCCATCATTGGCGAACAAAGCAGCAACAGCGGCACCGAGCAAGACTATCCAGGGGAACAGCAGGCGGCCACGTCCGTTACCCCAGCGGGAGACGTGCAGTGCGGCCCATTCAAAGAAGCCGGACTCATCGAGCAGCAGGCTGATGATGATGACCGCAATAAATGCCGCTGTCGCGTTCCAGACGATATTCCAGACAACGGGAATATCAGAGATATGGATGACACCGGTTCCCAGCGCCAGCACAGCCCCGATACTCGCGCTCCAGCCAATACTCAGGCCTCTGGGTTGCCAGATCACCAGTACCAGCGTCAGTAAAAATATACTCCCTGCCAAAAGCATCTCAGACCCCATCATATATGATTTTGTAAATATGTTTTCCTGCCTCAGCAGGAGGTGCAGGCTGATTTGTCCAGCCATTCACGTACATCCTCGCGCAGACACTGCCAGGTCGTCGTGATTGTCTCTGCTGCCCACGCCGGAATATGGGGTGACAGACGATAGTGGATCCATTTGCCTTCCCGACGGTCAAGAACCAGATCAGCCTCGCGAAGGATAGCCATATGTCGCGAAATTTTGGGCTGCGATTCGGAGGTGGCAACGCAGATATCGCAGACGCACAATTCTCCGGACTCACGGAGAAGCATGACGATGGCTAGCCGTGTTTCATCCGACAGGATTTTGAAAAGCTGAACAGGTTGTAGCATTTTTCACTCCGTTCCCTTTAGAATACACATATGTTAGATCATATATATTAACTTTAAAATCACCTGTTCTCTCCGGAGGAGAAAAATGGAACAATTTCCAGCCCTGAATACTGACTGTTTTGATCAACATATTGCCGAACGTCTGCACCTGCAGGAGCCCCCACGGATTCTGATCCTGTATGGCTCAGTAAGGGAGCGCTCCTACAGTCGCTTTGCCGCGGAGGAAGCAGGTCGCCTGCTGACGGCGATGGGCGCGGAGGTGAAATTCTTTAACCCCTCCGGTTTACCCCTGCCGGATGATGCCCCGGATACGCACCCTAAAGTCTCCGAGCTACGCGGGCTGGTCAGATGGTGTGACGGGATGGTGTGGAGCTCGCCGGAACGGCACGGGGCTATGAGCGCGGTGATGAAGGCGCAGATCGACTGGATACCGTTGAGTGAAGGCGCGGTTCGTCCTTCGCAGGGCAAGACACTTGCAGTGATGCAGGTTTGCGGCGGTTCGCAGTCCTTCAATGCCGTGAACCAGATGCGCATTCTGGGCCGCTGGATGCGGATGTTCACAATTCCCAACCAGTCCTCGGTGGCGAAAGCCTGGCAGGAATTTGATGAGAACGGAAGGATGAAGCCGTCCTCATGGTACGACCGTATCGTAGATGTCGCAGAGGAGTTGTTTAAAATTACGTTGCTGCTCAGGGGACAAACCAGCTACCTTGCAGATCGCTACAGCGAACGAAAAGAGAGTCATCAGGAACTTTCGTACCGCGTCAATCAGGAAAAAATATAACGCCTTCTGATCGTATAAATACACACCATGAGCGTTTTCACAAAGTCTCCTTCTGCCAGGCAGCGGATAATCTTACATGTGTCTGTCGTTTTCAGAAGACGGCAGACCGGACTAAAACCATAGGCATATCATTTGCCTTCAACAAGTTCACCGAACAGCTCTTTCACCCTGTTTCTGGCGTCCGTTAGCGCTATGTGCCCTTGTCCGGTGATTTCATATACTCGCCGACTTCGTCGACCGGCCTGAACATGTCGTGAGGTGAGATACCCCTTCTTTTCCATACCGTGCAGCATCGGATACAGGGTACCCGGGCTGAGTTGATAACCGTGGTGTCGCAATTCCTCAATGATGCCCAGACCAAAGACGGGTTCTTTGGCTGCATGATGCAGGATGTGCAAACGGATCATCCCGCCGTAAAGATCTTTGTCGGTCACGCCCGGAACCTCACAGTGCTAAACTCAACAACCAACCCGCAACACCGCAACTCACTACGACCAGCCACGGCGGCAGTTTCCAGAACATCAGAGCGACCAGTGCCACAAGGGCAAGGCCGAAATCTTGCGGAGCGAGAACTGCGCTCGTCCATACTGGTTGATAGAGAGCTGCCAGCAGAAGGCCAACTACGGCTGCATTAATACCCTGCAACGCTGCTTGTGTACGGATATTGCGGCGCAGACTTTCCCAGAACGGCAATGCTCCCACAATCAGAAGGAAGGACGGTGCGAAAATTGCCAGCAGACAAACCAGACCACCCAGCCAGCCAGAAGGCACCTGGTTCATCGAAGCCCCGAGAAAGGCTGCAAAAGTGAACAACGGTCCAGGAACGGCCTGGGCAGCGCCGTAGCCAGCCAGGAATGTATCAGTGCTGACCCAGCCAGAAGGAACGACTTCAGTCTGCAGTAATGGCAGCACGACATGCCCGCCACCAAAAACCAGTGATCCGGTCCGGTAGAAAGTTTCTACCATTAACAGCGTCGGATTTGGGAATATCGCCGTCAGCAATGGTAACCCTGTCAGTAGCACAAAGAACAGCGTGAGCCAGAACAATCCGACGCGACGCCGTATTGAAACGGGCAGCGGATCATGTACCGTCGTCTGCTGAGGTTTGAACAGTAACATGCCAGTGACAGCCGCAGTGACGATTACTCCCACCTGTCCCCAGGCCGATGGCACAAGAAGCACAAAGCAGGTTGCCACTGCCATGACAGTAATACGCGGTATATCCGGGCAAAGATTTCGGGCCATGCCCCATACAGCTTGCGCGACCACCGCAACGGCTACCACTTTCAGCCCATGCAATACACCAGAGGGCATCACATCCCCGTAACTGGTCATCCCCAGCGCAAACAGGATCAGTGCAACTGCTGACGGTAGCGTGAAGCCGGCCCATGCTGCCAGCGCCCCGGTATAACCGGCCCGGGACAGCCCGAGCGCTATACCAACCTGACTGCTTGCTGGTCCCGGAAGGAACTGGCACAGAGCGACCAAATCTGCATAGCTGCGCTCGGTCAACCACTGCCGTCGCGTCACAAACTCATCGCGGAAGTAACCCAGATGGGCAATTGGGCCGCCGAAGGATGTCAGGCCAAGTCGGAAGAAAATCAGAAAGACAGCCCAGGAGCTGTGATCATTCCTGGCAGTATCGTTCATGGTCAGATCCTGATTGCTGGTTTTAGTGGCTATTATAATCGAATTTCGTTATCGAAATTCGATTATAATAGCCACTGCTCCCTGTGGATAGAATGATGTTTCATGCTTTCGGTAATGCTGTCAACCTGTTGATGACTATTTTAATCTGTAGTCATTCAATCCTTGTAACATCAGGATGATCCTGGTGTCAGTGAAAATACGAAATCAACACGTTGGTATCATTACCCACCTGTGAACTGACGTCGGCATTTTGAATCTCACTTCGGCGTGCCCCCTCCGAATGGCGCAAAACATTTCGTGGTATGGCATGATAGCACCCGAAGAGAGTCAATTCAGGGTGGTAAATGTGAAACCAGTAACGCTATACGATGTCGCAGAGTATGCCGGTGTCTCTTATCAGACCGTTTCCCGCGTGGTGAACCAGGCCAGCCACGTCTCTGCGAAAACGCGGGAAAAGGTGGAAGCGGCGATGGCGCAGCTGAACTACATTCCCAACCGCGTGGCACAACAACTGGCGGGGAAACAGTCGTTGCTGATTGGCGTTGCTACCTCCAGTCTGGCCCTGCACGCGCCGTCGCAAATTGTCGCGGCGATTAAATCTCGCGCCGATCAACTGGGTGCCAGCGTGGTGGTGTCGATGGTAGAACGAAGCGGCGTCGAAGCCTGTAAAGCGGCGGTGCACAATCTTCTCGCGCAACGCGTCAGTGGGCTGATCATTAACTATCCGCTGGATGACCAGGATGCCATTGCTGTGGAAGCTGCCTGCGCTAATGTTCCGGCGTTATTTCTTGATGTCTCTGACCAGACTCCCATCAACAGTATTATTTTCTCCCATGAAGACGGTACGCGACTGGGCGTGGAGCATCTGGTCGCATTGGGTCACCAGCAAATCGCGCTGTTAGCGGGCCCATTAAGTTCTGTCTCGGCGCGTCTGCGTCTGGCGGGCTGGCATAAATATCTCACTCGCAATCAAATTCATCCGATAGCGGAACGGGAAGGCGACTGGAGTGCCATGTCCGGTTTTCAACAAACCATGCAAATGCTAAATGAGGGCATCGTTCCCACTGCGATGCTGGTTGCCAACGATCAGATGGCGCTGGGCGCAATGCGCGCCATTACCGAGTCCGGGTTGCGCGTTGGTGCGGATATCTCGGTAGTGGGATACGACGATACCGAAGACAGCTCGTGTTATATCCCGCCGTTAACCACCATCAAACAGGATTTTCGCCTGCTGGGGCAAACCAGCGTGGACCGCTTGCTGAAACTCTCTCAGGGCCAGGCGGTGAAGAGCAATCAGCTGTTGCCCGTCTCACTGGTGAAAAGAAAAACCACCCTGGCGCCCAATACGCAAACCACCTCTCCCCGCACGTTGGCAGATTCCTTAATGCAGCTGGCACGACAAGTTTCCCGACTTGAAAGCGGGCAGTGAGCGCAACGCAATTAATGTGAGTCAGCTCACTCATTAGGCACCCCAGGCTTTACACTCTATGTGTCCGGCTCGTATGTTATGCGAAAATGTGAGCGGATAACAATTCACGCAGGATACAACTATGACAATGATTACGGATTCACTGGCCGTCGTATTACAACGTCGTGACTGGGAAAACCCTGGCGTTACCCAACTTAATCGCCTTGCGGCACATCCCCCTTTCGCCAGCTGGCGTAATAGCGAAGAGGCTCGCACCGATCGCCCTTCCCAAGAGTCGCGCAGCCTGAATGGTGAATGGCGCTTTGCCTGGTTTCCGGCACCAGAAGCGGTACCAGAAAGCTGGCTGGAGCGCGATCTTCCTGACGCCGATACTGTCATCGTCCCCTCAAACTGGCAGATGCACGGTTACGATGCGCCTATCTACACCAACGTGACCTATCCCATTGCGGTCAATCCGCCGTATGTTCCCACGGAGAATCCGACGGGTTGTTACTCGCTCACATTTAATGTTGATGAAAGCTGGCTACAGGAAGGCCAGACGCGAATTATTTTTGATGGTGTTAACTCGGCGTTTCATTTGTGGTGCAACGGGCGCTGGGTCGGTTACGGACAGGACAGTCGTTTGCCGTCTGAATTTGACCTGAGCGCATTTTTACACGCCGGAGAAAACCGCCTCGCGGTGATGGTGCTGCGCTGGAGTGACGGCAGTTATCTGGAAGATCAGGATATGTGGCGGATGAGCGGCATTTTCCGTGACGTCTCGTTGCTGCATAAACCGAGCACGCAAATCAGCGATTTCCATGTAGCCACTCACTTTAATGATGATTTCAGCCGCGCTGTACTGGAGGCAGACGTTCAGATGTACGGCGAGCTGCGCGATGAGCTGCGGGTGACGGTTTCTTTGTGGCAGGGTGAAACGCAGGTCGCCAGCGGCACCGCGCCTTTCGGCGGTGAAATTATCGATGAGCGTGGTGGTTATGCCGATCACGTCACCCTACGTCTGAACGTCGAAAACCCGAAACTGTGGAGCGCCGAAATCCCGAATCTCTATCGTGCGGTGGTTGAACTGCACACCGCCGACGGCACGCTGATTGAAGCAGAAGCCTGCGATGTCGGTTTCCGCGAGGTGCGGATTGAAAATGGTCTGCTGCTGCTAAACGGCAAGCCGTTGCTGATTCGCGGCGTTAACCGTCACGAGCATCATCCTCTGCATGGTCAGGTCATGGATGAGCAGACGATGGTGCAGGATATCCTGCTGATGAAGCAGAACAACTTTAACGCCGTGCGCTGTTCGCATTATCCGAACCATCCGCTGTGGTACACGCTGTGCGACCACTACGGCCTGTATGTGGTGGATGAAGCCAACATTGAAACCCACGGCATGGTGCCAATGAATCGTCTGACCGATGATCCGCGCTGGCTACCCGCGATGAGCGAACGCGTAACGCGAATGGTGCAGCGCGATCGTAATCACCCGAGTGTGATCATCTGGTCGCTGGGGAATGAATCAGGCCACGGCGCTAATCACGACGCACTCTATCGCTGGATCAAATCTGTCGATCCTTCCCGCCCGGTACAGTATGAAGGCGGCGGAGCCGACACCTTCGCAACCGATATTATTTGCCCGATGTACGCGCGCGTGGATGAAGACCAGCCCTTCCCGGCTGTGCCGAAATGGTCCATCAAAAAATGGCTTTCGTTGCCTGGAGAGACGCGCCCGCTGATCCTTTGCGAATACGCCCACGCGATGGGTAACAGTCTTGGCGGCTTCGCTAAATACTGGCAGGCGTTTCGTCAGTACCCCCGTTTACAGGGCGGCTTCGTCTGGGACTGGGTGGATCAGTCGCTGATTAAATATGATGAAAATGGCAATCCGTGGTCGGCTTACGGCGGTGATTTTGGCGATACGCCGAATGATCGCCAGTTCTGCATGAACGGTCTGGTCTTTGCAGACCGCACGCCGCATCCGGCGCTGACGGAAGCAAAACACCAGCAGCAGTTTTTCCAGTTCAGTTTATCCGGGCGAACCATCGAAGTGACCAGCGAATACCTGTTCCGTCATAGCGATAACGAGCTCCTGCACTGGATGGTGGCGCTGGATGGCAAGCCGCTGGCAAGCGGTGAAGTGCCTCTGGATGTCGCTCCACAAGGTAAACAGTTGATTGAACTGCCTGAACTACCGCAGCCGGAGAGCGCCGGACAGCTCTGGCTAACGGTTCACGTAGTGCAACCGAACGCGACCACATGGTCAGCAGCCGGACACATCAGCGCCTGGCAGCAGTGGCGTCTGGCGGAAAACCTCAGCGTGACACTCCCCTCCGCGCCCCACGCCATCCCGCAACTGACCACCAGCGAAACGGATTTTTGCATCGAGCTGGATAATAAGCGTTGGCAATTTAACCGCCAGTCAGGCTTTCTTTCACAGATGTGGATTGGCGATAAAAAACAACTGCTGACGCCGCTGCGCGATCAGTTCACCCGCGCACCGCTGGATAACGACATTGGCGTAAGTGAAGCGACCCGCATTGACCCTAACGCCTGGGTCGAACGCTGGAAGGCGGCGGGCCATTACCAGGCCGAAGCAGCGTTGTTGCAGTGCACGGCAGATACGCTTGCCGACGCGGTGCTGATTACCACGGTCCACGCGTGGCAGCATCAGGGGAAAACTTTATTTATCAGCCGGAAAACCTACCGGATTGATGGAAGTGGTCAAATGGCGATTACCGTTGATGTTGAAGTGGCGAGCAATACGCCACATCCGGCGCGGATTGGCCTGACCTGCCAGCTGGCGCAGGTAGCAGAGCGGGTAAACTGGCTCGGATTAGGGCCGCAAGAAAACTATCCCGACCGCCTTACTGCGGCCTGTTTTGACCGCTGGGATCTGCCATTGTCAGACATGTATACCCCGTACGTCTTCCCGAGCGAAAACGGTCTGCGCTGCGGGACGCGCGAATTGAATTATGGCCCACACCAGTGGCGCGGCGACTTCCAGTTCAACATCAGCCGCTACAGTCAACAGCAACTGATGGAAACCAGCCATCGCCATCTGCTGCACGCGGAAGAAGGCACATGGCTGAATATCGACGGTTTCCATATGGGGATTGGTGGCGACGACTCCTGGAGCCCGTCAGTGTCGGCGGAATTCCACCTTAGCGCCGGTAGCTACCATTACCAGTTGCTCTGGTGTCAAAAATAATAATAACCGGGCAGGCCATGTCTGCCCGTATTTCGCGTAAGGAAATCCATTATGTACTATTTAAAAAACACAAACTTTTGGATGTTCGGTTTATTCTTTTTCTTTTACTTTTTTATCATGGGAGCCTACTTCCCGTTTTTCCCGATTTGGCTACATGACATCAACCATATCAGCAAAAGTGATACGGGTATTATTTTTGCCGCTATTTCTCTGTTCTCGCTATTATTCCAACCGCTGTTTGGTCTGCTTTCTGACAAACTCGGGCTGCGCAAATACCTGCTGTGGATTATTACCGGCATGTTAGTGATGTTTGCGCCGTTCTTTATTTTTATCTTCGGGCCACTGTTACAATACAACATTTTAGTAGGATCGATTGTTGGTGGTATTTATCTAGGCTTTTGTTTTAACGCCGGTGCGCCAGCAGTAGAGGCATTTATCGAGAAAGTCAGCCGTCGCAGTAATTTCGAATATGGTCGCGCGCGGATGTTTGGCTGTGTTGGCTGGGCGCTGTGTGCCTCGATTGTCGGCATCATGTTCACCATCAATAATCAGTTTGTTTTCTGGCTGGGTTCTGGCTGTGCATTCATCCTCGCCGTTTTACTCTTTTTCGCCAAAACGGATGCGCCCTCTTCTGCCACGGTTGCCAATGCGGTAGGTGCCAACCATTCGGCATTTAGCCTTAAGCTGGCGCTGGAACTGTTCAGACAGCCAAAACTGTGGTTTTTGTCACTGTATGTTATTGGCGTTTCCTGCACCTACGATGTTTTTGACCAACAGTTTGCTAATTTCTTTACTTCGTTCTTTGCTACCGGTGAACAGGGTACGCGGGTATTTGGCTACGTAACGACAATGGGCGAATTACTTAACGCCTCGATTATGTTTTTTGCGCCACTGATCATTAATCGCATCGGTGGGAAAAACGCCCTGCTGCTGGCTGGCACTATTATGTCAGTACGTATTATTGGCTCATCGTTCGCTACCTCAGCACTGGAAGTGGTTATTCTGAAAACGCTGCATATGTTTGAAGTACCGTTCCTGCTGGTGGGCTGCTTTAAATATATTACCAGCCAGTTTGAAGTGCGTTTTTCAGCGACGATTTATCTGGTCTGTTTCTGCTTCTTTAAGCAACTGGCGATGATTTTTATGTCTATTCTGGCGGGCAATATGTATGAAAGCATCGGTTTCCAGGGCGCTTACCTGGTGCTGGGTCTGGTGGCGCTGGGCTTCACCTTAATTTCCGTGTTCACGCTTAGCGGCCCCGGCCCACTTTCTCTGCTGCGTCGCCAGGTGAATGAAGTCGCTTAAGAAATTAATGTCGGATACGGCGCGAGCGCCTTATCCGACCAACTTATCAGGACGGAATGTTAAAAATGAACATGTCGATGACAGAAAAAATAAAAGCAGGCAAGCTATTTACCGATATGTGCGAAGGCTTACCTGAAAAAAGACTTCGTGGGAAAACATTAATGTATGAGTTCAATCACTCGCATCCATCAGAAGTTGAAAAAAGGGTAATGACTCCAACTTATTGATAGTGTTTTATGTTCAGATAATGCCCAATGACTTTGTCATGCAGCTCCACCGATTTTGAGAGCGACAGCGACTTCCGTCCCAGCCGTGCCAGGTGCTGCCTCAGATTCAGGTTATGCCGCTCAATTCGCTGCGTATATCGCTTGCTGATTACGTGCAGCTTTCCCTTCAGGCGGGATTCATACAGCGGCCAGCCATCCGTCATCCATATCACCACGTCAAAGGGTGACAGCAGGCTCATAAGACGCCCCAGCGTCGCCATAGTGCATTCACCGAATACGTGCGCAAACCGTCTTCCGGAGCCTGTCATACGCGTAAAACAACCAGCGCTGGCGTGATTTAGCGCCGACATAACCCCACTGTTCGTCCATTTCCGCGCAAACAATGACGTCACTGCCCGGTTGTATGCGTGAGGTTACCGACTGCGGTCTGAGTTTTTTAAGTGACGTAAAATCGTGTTGAGGCCAACGCCCATAATGCGGGCGGTTGCCCGGCATCCAACACCATTCATGGCCATATCAATGATTTTCTGGTGCGTACCGGGTTGAGAAGCGGTGTAAGTGAACTGCAGTTGCCATGTTTTACGGCAGTGAGAGCAGAGATAGCGCTGATGTCCGGCAGTGCTTTTGCCGTTACGCACCACCCCGTCAGTAGCTGAACAGGAGGGACAGCTGATAGAAACAGAAGCCACTGGAGCACCTCAAAAACACCATCATACACTAAATCAGTAAGTTGGCAGCATCACCCTTTTTCTTAAGGGCATCAACTATCAGGGTTTTCTCCCTGTTTTTCAGTTTCAGAAAGCTGATGCCCAGATCTTTTTTTATCAGTTCATTCGCCTTTGTCAGTATGTCACGTTCGAGCTGCAGCTGATGAACCTGCTTCCTGAGACGCTGGATTTCAACGAGTAAAGTATCCTGATTTTTATCCTGAGGGGCTGCCTTTCGTTTGCGCATGGATTGATAAGCCTCGTCACTGATAAGGTCTTTCTTCCATTTGTACAGGACCGGGACGCTGACGCCTATGCTTTGTGCAACTTTACGCGCGGTTCCACGTCGGTTACAGAGCTCCCGGACGGCCTGAGACCTCTCTTCCGGGCTGAAGCATTTGCTTGTGCCTGAGCGAATGACCAGGGGACGCGCATTTGGGTAAAACTCTTCAATCCAGCGCTTTAGAATTTCGTTACTGGGGTAGCCGATGGCTCGGCGAGTGTACGACAGGCAACCACCGTGAGTAAGATAATGCTCAACAGCAGCAATTTTCTGTGTACGTGAATAGCGTTCTCTTGGTTTTAATTCCCTGGGTAAATCGCCCTTCTCTTCATAAATCCGAACCCAACGGCCCAGCTGTTTTGTGGAAGGATATCCCAGCTCCATGACGACAACGGAGGCATTCTTTCCGTACCGGTAATAGAGTTCGACGGCCCGAATCCGGTCCTCGTATGAATGCATAAATTAACTCCTGAAGGTCCAGGAATTTGTCCACATGAAGTGGTCAACAAAAACTGGCCACCGCGTTAGAGTTTTTCCAGTATCGGTTTTCTGATTCGTTTGGTGGTAATCCACCGTTATATTCGTGCGGCCTGAGTGCGCTGTAATATCCAACGATGTAGTCCGTTATGGCGTGAGTCGCATCGCTGAAGCTTACGTAACCTGTCACTGGTACCCATTCGTTCTTCAGACTCCGGAAGAAGCGTTCCATTGGGCTATTATCCCAGCAGTTTCCACGCCGACTCATACTCTGTTTGATCCGGTATCGCCACAGTAACTGCCGGAACTGCCTGCTCGTATAATGGCTGCCTTGGACGCCCTTCTAAGAGTCAAGCTGTTATCGGGATACTGTTGATCCGCCTGTTTTGATTGCGCAGTAACGTGTAAACTTCGCGGGAGATATATCGCTTTAGACAGCGTATCGCTTCCATTTTTGTATGTCCTTCGGCTACACGCCTGGCGACATATTCCTTTGTTTTTGCGTCAGTTCGTAAGCGTCCGATGGCGATGATGTGAAGTGCACTATTTGCAGCACGATCTCCACCACGATTAAGTCGGTAACGGTTCGTTTTTCCAGAAGAAACGGGGACCGGGCTGACACCACACAGTGCCGCAAATCCTGATTCTGATCTTAACCGTTGAGGATTGTCTCCGGCAGTGATCAGCAACTGTGAAGCGCTTTCGTATCCGATAGCATTACGTTTAATCAGTTCAGGTGCCAACTCGTCGACAATTGCCGCAATCATGACATCCAGATCAGCGATTTCGTCATGTAACTCGAGATAGCGTCGGGCAAGGGACTTTAATGAAATGCGATAAACGTTGGTTACATTGCGGTATTCACTGGCATCAGGTCTCCAGGAACCCAGGGTCCTGATGAGCTGCATGCTCGTCATATTTCTGAGCTGTTCACGTAATTCATCCGGGGCAGAGATAATATTTGAATGGATAATCTGGAGAGCGACTCTGCGGGCTGATATTGCTGTTTTTCGGCAAGTTTTTAATACCCGCAGGGACTCAATCATGCCATCACGCGTTTTGGGAGTAACTGTCCTGATGCCTGAGAATGCTGCATGAGCGGCACATTCAGCATCAATTGTGTCACTTTTACCCCGTTTGCGTCGCTCCATCCGGTCTGGAGCAGTCACCTCAAGAACTTCTAACCCGGCGTTCTGAAAATAACGAAGCAAACCGGAACCATAGGTACCTGTGCACTCAACACCAATTCGCTTTAATGTCCCAAACGAGGTCATCCATGCCAGCATCTGCCGGTAACCTTGTCGTGTTGTGGAGAAATACTGAGTCCCAAGGACTTTATTGTTCTGATCTACGACAGCGGCAACGTGCAAATCTTTATGTGTATCCACGCCACCCACAACGGCAGCTTCGGTAACTTTATCAACCATGACAGAGCTCCTGTGAGGAAACAGAGTTGAATCTCCAGACAGATAACCCGGACAGGACAATAACGAGACAAGCCGTCAGGCCCTTCTTGAGTCACGCGCATCGGTGAGGAGATGCCTCGCATGAAGGCGCTTCCGGCAACCGACGGGTCCAGGGCAGGACACAAAAGGTCGATCGCTGTGTGAGTCAGGATGCGGGAAGGTCTTCACTGCATCAGTAATCACACCAATCTGGTTAAACGGCAAACTAAGTGGTGGTAAAGACTGACATCGGCATTATTACTATCGCTGTGGAATATCACCCCGACGGGCTTACCACGGGTTTCCCATGCCATTTCCAGTGCTTTCATGGTGAGCCTGCTGTCCGGCGAGAACGACATGGCCCAGCCCACTGGTTTTCTTGCGAACAGGTCGAGAACAACGGCGAGGTACGCCCAGCGCTTACCCGTCCAGATATAGGTCACATCACCGCGCCACACCTGATTTGGTTCCGTTACGGCGAACTGTCGCTCAAGATGATTCGGGATAGCAACGTGCTCATGACCGCCACGCTTATACCGGTGAGTCGGCTGCTGGCAACTGACCAGCCCCAGCTCTTTCATGAGTCTGCCAGCAAGCCAGCGCCCCATCTGGTAACCTCTCTGGGTTGCCATTGTGGCGATGCTTCTTGCTCCGGCAGAGCCGTGGCTGATGCCATGCAGTTCAAGTACCTGACTGCGTAATACAGCCCGTCTGCCGTCTGGCTTTTCAGGACGGTTTTTCCAGTATTTGTAGCTGCTGCGATGAACCCCGAACACATGGCAGAGAGTGGCCACAGGATAACGCGCCCTGAGTTTCCCGATTATCGAGAACTGTTCAGGGAGTCTGACATCAAGAGCGCGGTAGCCTTTTTTAATATTTCATTTTCCATTTCAATACGTTGTAGCTTTTTCCTGAGCTCACGGATTTCAATTTGTTCCGGGGTAATGGGGGAGGCTTTTGGTGTTTTGCCCTGCCGTTCATCACGTAATTGTTTCACCCATCGCGTCATTGTGGAAAGGCCGACATCCATAGCGCTGGCTGCATCTGCCACGGTGTAGTTCTGGTCAACGACCAGTTGAGCGGATTCGCGTTTAAACTCTGCGCTGAAATTTCTTTTTTTCATTATGACACCTGTGTTGTTCTGAGGTGAGCATATCACCTCTGTTCAGGCGGCCAAATTCAGTAAACCACTTCATTAACAGTAGTAGGAAAAGCTGGAACAGGAAAGTGATTACCTATTAAGTGGAATGTGTGGTGCCGGGTGCCTCCCGGTGAACTGCAGTGTAACCAGCTACGGTCCGCATGTTGTCAGCCGATAATGATTGAACATTATTTGGTTACATTGCCCCTCCGCTCAGGGGGATTCACCACAAAAAAAACTAACATTATGATATCCAGTCTTCAAGACTATCGTCAGTGAATCAGAACGCTGCTTGGCGTTTTGGCCAGTAAGATGAAACTGATTGAGATAAGCATGACTGAACGAATAAACCCTACTGGTTCATGCATATTATCTGACGCCCCTTGAATGAGCTCATTACTCTAAACATCTCAGGAAGGTGATTTTGCGTAAATATCTGGCTCCCGGATGTTTTTTATCAAAAATTCAATGAAAACCTTTACCCTGGGGGCCACATGTTGCCTGTGAGGATAAATGGCATGCAAGGGGGCAGCTTGTGACTGATATTGCTTGAGGATCTGGCATAGCCTTCCGCTTTCAATATCATCCGCCACGTCCCAGATTGATTTTAATGCAATACCGTAACCATCTAGAGCCAGTTGTCGAATAACCTCCCCGTCATTTGAAGTGAAGGGGGAGTTAATACGCACTGAGAGGTCTCCCAGTGACCAGTCAACGGATGACTCTGTGCCAGAATGGAGACATCGGTGCCTGATAAGGTCTTGAGGTGTTTCGGGAACGCCGTGAATTTGTACATATTCTGGTGAAGCGCAAAGAATACGATAATTGTTGGCCAGCGGTCTGGAAATATAGGATGAATCCTCAGTCGCTCCGTAGCGGATAGCAACATCCATACCCGAGGCCACAAGATCAAGCACCGTATCGGTAAGTTTTAAATGAACTGATAACCGTGGATACATTGCCCCAAACTGCGCCAGCAACGGGGCTATTCTTCGGCGCCCCAGCGACACAGGTGCGGTTACACGTAAAACACCGGCCACTTCCCTGCTATTTTGTCTGAGCATATCTTCCAGTGTTTCAAGATCCCCCAGGATACGAACAGCCTGTTCATAAAGTATTACACCTTCTTCCGTCAGTGATTGCCGCCTCGTTGTCCGCTGTAACAACCTGACTCCAAAGAGATGTTCAAGCTGCCGCATTTTTCGGCTTGCCGCTGGTAACGAAATATTGTGAGTGCGTGCTGCTCCGGAAATCGAACCTTCATCAATCACATCAATAAAAAATCGTAGCAGAGCGAAATTTCCGAAGTTCATTTTTGGTTACCATTTTTGTTAACAATCTATTGCATTATAGGTCAATTGTTATTCATAGAGGTAACTATTAAATTGAGAGGACCAGCCGGAACCGGTGTTCTTCATTCAGGAGCCGTCTCAGCGTGGGTCATCGATTTAAAAAAAGTGAGTACATCGGGGGGCTTTGTTGAATAAATCGAACTTTTGCTGAGTTGAAGGATCAGATCACGTAT
>OKDF01000256.1_pt1 | contig 24925 bp, 15 predicted proteins | sample 1613721 | NCBI WGS metagenome assembly OKDF01 (sample SAMN04436873, study PRJEB24849) | human gut metagenome | biome: human gut; feature: NICU; material: stool | host: Homo sapiens | place: USA: Saint Louis, MO | collected 2011-09-21
ACACAACCCGCTACGGGGGAGACTTACCCGAAATCTGATTTATTCAACAAAGCCGAGATAAGGAAATAATGATCTGCCGCGTTGCTCGTTAAATATTAGTGATTGACCTTATTGCCTGAATGCGCAAGATTGTTGTTGAATAAACAGTCAATATGCTAAATATATTTAATGCACGTATGAAAGGATTTAAGATATGGATTTTGAAAATGAATTGACCAGTAAGATCCTTGATCCCATTCACGGCACTATTCGTTTGACGACACTCGAGATTGCCTTTATCAATCACCCCCTTTTCCAGCGCTTACGCAACATTAAACAGAACTCTTTTTTATATAAGGTGTTTCCCTCTGCGGTGCACAGCCGCTTCGAACACTCTCTCGGGGTGCTGCATTTATCAAGTGAAATACTCAATAATTTACGCCTGAATGCGATACGGTATCAAAAGAAATATGATGATGGCCATGTGTTTGGTCATATCGATCAGATACCAAAACACAACATTCAGGAGTTGAGACTCGCTGCCCTGATGCATGACATCGGGCACGGGCCGGTATCCCACCAGTTTGAGAGTTTTATGCCTTGTAAGCACGAATTCTCCGATGTTCTCCCCACAGCCTACCATTCGATCATTGATGTATTAAGCAAGCCAGAACAGAAAGTTGAACATGAACAGCTTTCGCTGTTATTCAGCCTGATGATTTATCATGATCTGAGAAAACAAGGTAAGATTGATGACGAAATAAATATCGAAAATGTGTTAAAAATCATCGAAAAAAGATACGGTGACCAACAGATCATTGAGGAAATTAATGGAAAGGCAACAGATATCCTGCCGTTAATGACCTCGATCATCTCTTCCTGTCCGATCGATGCCGACCGGATGGATTACTTGCTCAGAGATGGCTATTTCTCTGGCGTCAAGTGTGGCATCTACGATTACAATCGCTTGTTTATGTCAATTGTCCCGGTCGAGGAACAGGGAAAATTGTACCTTGCTTACAAAGAGAGTGGGATTGATTCGATCGCTGAGTTTATTGGGGCGCGCTCCAGCCTTTTTTCGCAGGTATATTACCATAAAACAAACCGCGCCTTTGCGACGATGTTGAGCACATTATGTGAGATTATGCAAAGCAAGGATCCACAAAATGTCATTATCGCTGACGTTACCGACCGTATCGTTGACCATAGCGATGAAAGCTTCATCGACGCGCTGAAGGATTTTTATTTGGCGTGCAGTGATGATTATTTTTTGAATGACAAGGTTGGTGAATGGATAGATATCAGCGATACCGAGGCGGTTAATAAAAAAATACTTGATGACATTATTAACCGACACCCATGGTCGAAGGTCTATGAGGCCAAACACTCTGTGTATAAAGCTAACATCGCTGACAAGGAAAATAAGGCGTGGAAGAGTCAACTCACCGGGTTATTGACTTCTGTATTACAGCCTCATTTCAAACCACATGAATTTGCCGTTGATATTGTCTCCGACTGCGCCTTTAAAGACCTGGATAAAACCGAAGTTAAGCTTTTGGTGAAAGATCTTAAGAACCGCTACGAAATAAAACCGTTAATTGAATGTGGTGATAAGTTAAATCAGTATCAAATCATCAAATATTGCATTCGGGTATTTGTTGACCGCGATATCAAAGAACGCGTAACTCCTGAAATAATCTATAAAATCAATTACATAGCGGTCAAGCAGATCGCGTTGCTGAATTGATGATGCCCGTCAGGGCAGCGATAAATCTTTCAGGGGCTGGTTTTTTAACCGGCCCCTGAAGATAAGCGGTAAATCGTGGCGCATCCCCGCCATCGGCATAACATACAACAGCGCGTTTACCCGAGACTAAACACCGCGCTGAGGCATAGATTCCCGCAGGGGAGCGGGTGGCTCAACAAAAACACCGGCTCAGTATGGTTATTCCGCCAGCAGGGCGGCGAATTTCGCCAGCCACTGTGGATGAGCAGGCCAGGCGGGGGCGGTAACCAGGTTACCGTCCACATGCGCCTGGTCGATACCAATATCCGCATAGTGCCCACCGCTCAGGCGCACTTCCGGAGCGCAGGCGGGATAGGCGCTGCAGGTCCGTCCCTGCAGAATACCGGCGGCGGCCAGCAGCTGCGGGCCGTGGCAGACGGCGGCGATAGGTTTACGCGCGGCGTCGAATGCCTGTACCAGTTTAATAACCTCCTCGTTCAGGCGCAGATACTCCGGCGCCCGGCCGCCGGGGATCACTAGCGCATCGTAGTTCTCGGCCTTTACTGCGGCGAAGTCAGCGTTCAGCGTGAAGCGATGGCCCGGCTTTTCGCTATAAGTCTGGGCGCCGTCAAAGTCATGGATTGCGGTCATGACATAGTCGCCAGCGGCTTTATCCGGGCAGACGGCATCGTCCTGGTGGCCAATCATCTGCAGTGCCTGAAAAGGAACCATCGTTTCGTAATCTTCGGCATAATCGCCGACCAGCATTAGGATTTTCTTGCTCATCTTTGTGTCTCGTTGTGGGCGAAAGGTGTCTTAGATATAGCCTGGCGACTTGCAGAATGCGAACCGTTCAGGATGCCGACGACGGTGTCGTGTGCGTCTTGTAACCGGGCTCATGTTTTTTTGCTAACGACAACTTTGTTCGACATCGCGCTGTGGCTCGTTATCCGCAAAAAATCGGTTTGTGGGGAGTAAGGGGAGCAGAAGAATATTGTTACCGTTTAGATTTCGCGCCAGCACTATTAAGCGTCCGCCGCGAAGGGGCAATCGGATGGAAGCCAGATATTATCCCTCTGAGTAATTGATTGCGTTGTTACGCTAAATTTGCATAATGAGCGAATTATATTGCCCCGGTCGTCTCTATGGTTTCCTTTATTCATCCGCTTAATGTTTTAGCCCGCCTTATAGTATCCATTGCAAACATTCCTTTGGTGCATTATTTATTGAATTTATCATTGACTGTTGTTTCACATTTTAAATATTGATATTCATGGTGCTTTTATTTTCGTGGTGAAAGTGGGTGTTTATGAATAAATATAATTATTAGGTGGTTAAGTTGATCGGTAATCCATTTTTGCTTTATCATCGTCACGTTTCACATCAATATATCTTCAATAATTATTCCTTAAGGAAAGGAACTGCTATGGCTGATACGTTCCAGAATGAAGTCCCCAGGGCGCGCATTAATCTCAAATTATCTCTTCATACCGGCGGCGCGCAAAAGAAGGTCGAACTGCCGCTGAAGCTGCTTACCATTGGCGATTTTAGTCATGGGAAGGAAAACCGGCCTTTATCGGAAAGAGAAAAAATCAACGTCAATAAAAATAATTTTAACAGCGTACTTTCGGAATTTAGCCCGGAAGTTAACCTCTCGGTGCCGAATACGCTGGTCGGCAATGGCGAAGAGGAGAACGTCAGACTGCGTTTTACCGACATCAAAGATTTTGAACCGGAGCAGGTTGCCCGGCAAATTCCGCAACTCCGCGCCATGCTGGCGATGCGTAATTTATTACGCGATCTCAAATCCAATCTGCTCGATAACGCCACTTTCAGAAAAGAGCTTGAGGCAATCCTGAAAGATCCGGCGCTGTCCCAGGAATTACGCGACGAAATGAGTGCGCTTGCCCCGAAATAAGTGCGGGGCAAGTCTGTTAATGGATTAACCGGGAAAATGCTAATGTCTGTTACCACAGAAAACGCCCCTGTTCAGGGGCAAACCACGCTGCAGGAAAACAGCGCGGGCGAGGGCGTTTACGCCTCGCTGTTTGAAAAAATTAATCTCACCCCGGCGTCTTGCCTCGGGGATATCAACGACTTTCTGGACGATGCCGCGCTCTCCGAGGCGCCGGCGGCGGAACGTCTCACCGCGGCGATGCAGGTGTTTATGGAACGCATCCGTCAGTCCGGCCAGCGGGTGGAAAAGCTCGACAAAACGCTGATCGACCACCATATCGCCGAGCTGGATTTCCAGATAAGCCGTCAGCTGGACGCGGTGATGCACCATCAGGAGTTTCAGCAGGTCGAATCCCTGTGGCGCGGCCTCAAACAGCTGGTAGACAACACCGACTATCGGCAGAACGTCAAAACGGAGATCCTCGACGTCGCCAAAGACGATCTGCGCCAGGACTTTGAGGACGCGCCGGAGCTTATCCAGAGCGGCCTGTACTGGCACACCTATACCGCGGAGTATGACACTCCCGGCGGCGAGCCGATCGGCTCGGTGATCTCGGCCTATGAGTTCGACGCCAGCCCGCAGGATGTGGCGCTGCTGCGCAATATCTCCCGCGTCTCTGCGGCCGCCCATATGCCGTTTATCGGCGCCGTCGGCCCGGCCTTCTTCCTGAAAGAGACCATGGAAGAGGTGGCTGCCATTAAGGATATCGGCAACTACTTCGATCGTGCGGAATATATCCGCTGGAAGGCGTTTCGCGAAACTGACGATGCCCGCTACATCGGCCTGGTGATGCCGCGCGTGCTGGGTCGTCTGCCGTACGGTCCGGACACCGTGCTGGTGCGCAGCTTCAACTATGTCGAGCAGGTGAAGGGCCCGGATCACGAAAAATATCTCTGGACCAGCGCGGCGTTCTCCTTCGCATCTAATATGGTGAAGAGCTTTGTTAACAACGGCTGGTGCGTGCAAATTCGCGGTCCGCAGGCGGGCGGCGCGGTGAAAGATTTGCCCATCCATCTGTACGATCTGGGCACCGGCAACCAGGTGAAAATTCCTTCCGAGGTGATGATCCCGGAAACGCGGGAGTTTGAGTTCGCCAGCCTGGGCTTTATCCCGCTGTCGTACTACAAAAATCGCGATTACGCCTGCTTCTTCTCGGCCAACTCCGCGCAGAAACCGGCGCTGTACGATACCGCCGACGCCACCGCCAACAGCCGTATCAACGCGCGTCTGCCTTACATCTTCCTGCTGTCGCGCATCGCGCACTACCTGAAGATGATCCAGCGCGAAAATATCGGCACCACCAAGGACCGGCGTCTGCTGGAGCTGGAGCTGAACACCTGGGTGCGGAGCCTGGTGACCGAAATGACCGACCCCGGCGACGAGCTGCAGGCCTCCCATCCGCTGCGCGATGCCAGCGTGGTGGAAGATATCGAGGATAACCCGGGCTTCTTCCGCGTGAAGCTGTACGCGGTGCCGCACTTCCAGGTCGAGGGGATGGACGTCAATCTGTCGCTGGTTAGCCAGATGCCAAAGGCGAAGGCGTAGGTTCGGACGATGATGAAAACGGAACGTCCGTTGTGGGGCCGGGGCATTATGGTGTCGCCTCAGCATTTTCAACAGCAGGCTGCGTATGCAGCCTGGACTGCGGAAGTGATTGCCCGGATGGGTCTTAACCACCCCTGGGGAGTGGTTGAGGCGACCTTCGAACCAGAGATGCTCAAACTGGGCCGCCTGCAGGCTCACAGGCTGCAGGTCCGGTTCCAGGATGGCACGATGATTGATACGGACAATGCCGATGCGCTGCCGTCCGCGCTGTCGCTGGACGGCGCGTCCGGCGAGGCGGTGATCGTGCTGGCGCTGCCCCTGATGCAGGCGAATGGCGGCAACTGTCTGAAGCCGGAGGAGGTGGCCGAAAGGCCGGTGCGCTTCCGGCAGCGCTGGCGCGATGTCCGTAACCAGTTTGGGGATGATACCCGGCAGATTGCCGTCATACAGCCGGAGCTGACCCTCCGCTTCGCCCACCAGGACAACAGCGATTACCTGACCTGTCCGCTTGTTCGCCTGCAGCGGGACTCGCAGGGGGCCTGGCTTATCGACGAGACGTTTCTCCCGCCGCTGCTGCAGATCCAGGGCAGCCGCTGGCTGGCGACGCAGCTTGAACAGCTGCTCGTCCAGCTCCGGGCTCGTCTGACGCGCCTGATGGCCATGCGTCGCGAAAGCAATGAACGGATGGCTGATTTTGCCGTAGCCGATGTCTCTCTGTTCTGGTTGCTGAATGCGCTGAACAGCGCCGAACCGGTGCTGGGGTACTTTCTGCGTTACCGGCAAAGCCCGCCGGAACGCCTCTACCCGGAGCTGGCGCGCCTGGCTGGTAGCCTGCTGACCTTTTCGCTCACCCATCAGGCGAATGCCGTCCCGATCTATCAGCATGACCAGCTGAACGCGGTTTTTCCGCCGCTGTTTGATTTACTGAGCGACCTGCTGGAGGCGAGCCTGCCATCGCGGGTGGTGGCGATTGCCCTGGAGCATGATGTCCGGCTGCACTTCTGGCAGGCGCGTCTGCACGATGCCCGGCTGCGGGAAGGGGCTGATTACTACCTGTCGGTTCGTTCGTCGGTACCGGTCGCCCAACTGCAGGAGCAGTTTCCGCGCCAGTGCAAAGTGGGCAGTCCGGATCATGTCAAAGCCATCGTCAACTCCTCGCGGACAGGGGTGCCCCTCACGCCATTGCGTCATGTGCCGGCGGCGATCCCGCTGCGTCTGGAAAATCAGTATTTCAGCCTCGATGTGTCCCACCCTCTGGCAACGGAAATGCTGCAGAGCGGCACCTGTATGTTTTACGTCCCGGGGATGCTCGGTGAGCCTGAACTTGAACTTTTTGCGGTACTACGAACGTGAATGAGCCTAAACGCGGCAACGCCGCGTCCATTGATATTGATGCGCTGCTGCAGAACACCTGGCTGCAGGTTATCAGCCTGCGCCACGGCCCGCAGTTCCGCGATGAGGAAGGGTACACGCTATGGCAGCGCTGTATTGCTGATGTCGAGCGCGTGCAACATGAGCTGAAGGCGAGCGGGCTTGATGACGCCAGCTGTCAGCATATTCTCACCGCCCAGTGCGCGCTGCTCGATGAAGCCGTGAAAGGGCGCGGCGTGGAGGATGAGGCCTGCCTGCAGTGGTATGACATTCCGCTGCAGGGGCACTTCCTCGGCACCATGGACGCCGGCGACACCCTGTGCGAGCGGATGCGTGATGTGTTGCGTGAACCGGCGCCCAACCTGGCCGTGGTCACCTGTTTTCAGCGGGTGATGCTGCTGGGTTTTATTGGCAGCTTTCGCTCCCTCCACGACCCCGAGCGCCTGAAGCTGGTCAACGCGCTCGGTGAGCGTGTTCCTCCTTTTCAGTGCCCGGCTACCGCTCCCGTACTGGTAGAGAGTCGCGCCGGCCTGGGGATAAGCGGCTGGCTGGCCCCATGGCCGGTACGTATTGGCCTGAGCGTGGTAGTGGTACTCGCCCTGTGGTGGGGGCTCAACCACTGGCTCGATCACCTGCTGCTGACCTTGTTACCGGGGGAGGTGAAATGAGCCCCGCGCAGCAGCGTGGGCTGGCGCTGTGGGCCAGTCTGCTGAGTGCGCTGGTGTGCCTGCTATTTTTGCCGGTTCCCCGCTGGGGGGCGTGGCTCATTCTGCTGGTCACGCTGGCCCTGATCATCGGGATATGGCGCATCGCCAGTCGTCGTACCGGACGTAACGTCGCATCAACCCTGGCCCCTCTCCCGGAGGGCGCTTATCGCCAGCCGGTGGTCCTCGTTTGCGGCGACCTGCCGAGTGTCTGGCCGCCAGCGTCACCGGTGCGAGTGGTCAAACAGGGCTGCTGGATCCGCGTGGAAAAGACGGAGGAGCTACAGCAGGTCGCGCGCCAGGTATTGAGCCAGCGGCCGGAATGGGGGCCTCAGCTGTCGGTGCTGCTCTGCGTCTGCCCGCAGCGGCATGCGCAAAGCGATGCGCTGACCAGCGCTCTGCTGGCCCTGCGCTGGCAACTCAGCCAGCTGCGCCAGCAGACGGGGTATGCCGTACCGCTGGCGCTGCAGGGGCAGGTGGGCAGCGCGATGAGTCGCGACCTGTTGTGGCAGGCGGCGATACCGGGTGAAGCGGTGAAAGTCTGGCAGCCCTCCTGCGCCCCCTGTTCCGTACCGGCCTGGGTAAGCGCCGGTGGGGCGGCCGCGCTGGAGCAGCAGGTGCTGATGAACAGCCTGATGGGCTGGTTTGAACAGCACGTCCATGCCGTGTTGACGGAAGAGAATACCGACCTGCCACCTCTGACCCCTGCGGCCGTGCTGTGGGGCCTCGGGCCCTCGCTGCCTGGAAGTCTGGCATCGTCGGCCTGGACGACGTGGTTATCCCGACATAGCGGCCTGACGCGGGTAGCTGGCTGGCAGCCAGATGAGAGCGACACCGGGGACGCTTCAGCTTTGCCGGAACTCATCCTGCCGCAGTTACCGGCGGGACGGGGACTCACGCCACGAGGCAGGGCCTGGCGCGCGGCGCTCGCGATTTTCACCCTCGCGGCTGTCGCCGCGCTGCTCAGCAGTGGCTGGAATAATCGACAACTGCTGCAGCGCGTGGGCGTCGATATTGCCCGTTATGAGCGGATTGCAATGGATGATTATCGACCAAAAGCCAGCGCTGTCAGGGTGCTGCGTGCAGATGCCGCGCTGCTCGATAGCTGGGCGCGTAACGGCGTCCCGCTGCGCCTGAGTCTGGGCTTGTATCACGGGGAGCAGATTCGCCTGCCGTTGCTGGAGGCGATTCGCGGTTACGTGCCGCCTCCGCCTCCGCCCGGGCCGGTGCAGCACGTCGCGCCGGATGTCATCCGCCTTGACAGCATGTCGCTATTCGATACCGGGAAATGGGTACTGAAGCCTGGTTCGACAAAGCGGCTGGTCAGCTCGCTGATGGACATTAAGGCCAGGCCCGGGTGGCTGATCGTGGTGGCGGGTCACACCGACAGCGTGGGTGAGGAAAAAGCCAACCAGCTATTGTCGCTGAAACGTGCGGAATCGGTCCGCGACTGGATGCGCGATACCGGCGACGTGCCGGACAGCTGCTTTGCCGTTCAGGGCTATGGCGAAAGCCGACCAATTGCAACAAACGATACGCCGGAAGGCCGTGCGCTGAACCGTCGTGTCGAAATCAGTCTGGTGCCGCAGGTAGACGCCTGCCGGTTACCGGACCAACCCTCTGCGTCATCCCAGGATGATGGCGCTTCACTACACAATGGAGAGTAATTCCATGGCAATTCCTGTTTATCTTTGGCTGAAAGACGACGGCGGCGCGGACATTAAAGGGTCTGTCGACGTTCAGGATCGTGAAGGCAGTATCGAAGTGGTGGCCCAGGAGCATAACCTGTACATCCCGACCGATAACAACACCGGCAAACTGACCGGCACGCGTATTCATACGCCGTTCCTGTTCACCAAGGAGATCGACTCCTCCAGCCCCTACCTGTACAAGGCGGTGACCACCGGCCAGACCCTGAAATCCGCTGAGTTCAAGTGGTACCGAATCAACGATGCCGGCCAGGAAGTGGAGTATTTCAATACCAAACTTGAGAACGTCAAGGTGGTGAAAGTGAATCCCCTGATGCACGACATCAAAAACCCCGCCTACGAGAAGCACAACCATCTGGAACAGATTGAGCTGCGCTACGAGAAGATCACCTGGACCTATAAAGACGGCAACATCATTCACTCCGATAGCTGGAACGAACGCGCCACCGCGTAATTGCCCGTCATATTTCGCGCCGCTGGCGCGCAGGCGACGTTCGCTCATCCCGGCCGCATCGTTATCTCTGCGGCCGGGGATTATTGCGGGCGATCGCCTGATGCGGGCAGCGTTTCTCTGCCCGCCGTTTTTTGCTGAGCGCCTGAGATACGGGTTCTCAGCAAAGAAAAACACAATCTGTCTGCCTGACCTTGTGCGCTTGGGGTTCCTGTTCGGGAACAGCGACGGGCGGTAGCGTGTCCGGAACCAATAAGAGAGGATCTCATGGAAAATCCAGCCAGCCTGTTACGCCGTCTTAATCCCTGCTGTGCCCGCGCAATGGAGGGGGCGGCCTCCCTGTGCCAGACCCGGGCGCATGCCGAGATCCTGCCCGAGCACTGGCTGCTTAAACTGCTTGAACAGGGGGAAGGCGATCTGACGGTGCTGGCGCGGCGCTATGAATGGGATATGGATGCGCTGTGGCAGGATCTGCTGAACTGGCTGGATAAACAGCCGCGCTCGGTACGTCATCGTCCCCAGCTCTCTGACCATACCCTGAGGCTGATGCAGGAGGCCTGGCTGATTGCCTCGCTCAGCGGCGAAGCGCAGATCCGCAGTGTTCACCTGCTGATGGCGCTGGTTGAAAAACAGAATCTGATCCAGTGCGATGGCCTGTGGCCGCTGTTAACGCTGGGCCAGCGTCAGCTGGAACGCCTGCGCCCCTTGCTTGATGCCCAGTCCGACGAACGTCCGCCAGCGCAGCAGGAAGCGGCGCTGGCGCAGCCCCATGGCGGGGACGTGGAATTTGTGGGGCGTCCTGCGGGCAGCGAACTGAATGCGGATGGGCTCAATCCGGCGCTGCAGAACGCGCTGGACAAATTCACTCTCGACGTCACCGCCAAAGCCAGAGACGGCCAGATTGACCCGGTGTTCGGACGCGACACGGAAATCCGCCAGATGGTGGATATTCTCTCCCGTCGGCGAAAAAACAACCCAATCCTCGTCGGTGAGCCGGGCGTGGGCAAGACCGCTCTGGTGGAAGGCCTGGCGCTGCGCATTGCCGAAGGCAACGTCCCCGACGCGCTGAAGCCAGTGTCGGTGCGCACCCTTGACCTCGGTCTGCTGCAGGCCGGCGCCGGGGTCAAAGGCGAGTTCGAGCAGCGGCTGAAAAATATCATTGAGGCGGTACAGCAGTCGCCTTCGCCGGTGCTGCTGTTTATCGACGAGGCGCACACGATCATCGGCGCGGGTAATCAGGCGGGCGGCGCGGATGCCGCCAACCTGTTGAAGCCGGCTCTGGCCCGGGGCGAGCTGCGGACCATCGCCGCCACCACCTGGTCTGAATACAAGCAGTACTTCGAGCGCGACGCCGCGCTGGAGCGCCGCTTTCAGATGGTCAAGGTGGATGAGCCGGACGACGACACCGCCTGCCTGATGCTGCGCGGCCTGAAGTCCCGCTATGCCGACCACCACGGCGTGCATATCACGGATGATGCGGTGCGCGCCGCCGTGACGCTGTCACGACGCTATCTCACCGGTCGCCAGCTGCCGGACAAGGCAGTGGATTTACTCGACACCGCTTCCGCCCGCCTGCGTATGAGTTTGGATACCGTGCCTGAGCCGCTGACCCGCATGAAGGCGCAGCTCACCGTGCTGGCAATGGAGAAGCAGGCGCTGCTGGAAGATATTGCGCTGGGCAACAGCGCCCGCGGCGATCGGCTGGCGGCCATTGAGCAGGAGGAGAACCGCCTTATTCTGGCGCTGGATACCCTTGAAACTCAGTATGGTCAGGAGCTGCAGCTGACGGAAGCGCTGCTCGCCTGTCGCCGCGATATCTCCCGCCAGGCGGAAATTAGCGATCTACAAACCGCGCTTATCGCCGTCCAGCAGGGCAATCCGCTGCTCGGGCTGGACGTCGACGTCCGCACCGTGGCGACGGTGATTGCCGACTGGACCGGCGTGCCGCTCTCCTCGCTAATGAAAGATGAGCAGACGGAGCTGCTGAGTCTGGAAGAGAGTCTCGGCAAACGGGTGGTTGGCCAGGAGGCGGCCCTGAGCGCTATTGCCCGGCGCCTGCGCGCCGCGAAAACCGGCCTGACGCCGGAGAACGGTCCGCAAGGGGTGTTCCTGCTGGTCGGGCCGAGCGGCACCGGCAAAACGGAAACGGCGCTCGCCCTGGCCGATGCGCTGTTCGGCGGCGAGAAAGCGCTGATCACCATCAATCTCTCCGAGTACCAGGAGCCGCACACCGTCAGCCAGCTGAAGGGTTCTCCGCCCGGCTACGTCGGCTACGGCCAGGGCGGGATCCTGACCGAGGCGGTGCGCAAACGCCCCTACAGCGTGGTGCTGCTCGATGAGGTGGAAAAGGCCCATCGCGATGTGATGAACCTGTTCTACCAGGTCTTCGACCGGGGGGTAATGCGCGACGGCGAGGGGCGTGAAATCGACTTTCGCAACACCGTGATCCTGATGACCGCCAACCTCGGAAGCGACCTCCTGATGCAGCTGCTGGATGAACAGCCGGAGGCCAGCGAATCAGACCTGCACGAGCTGCTGCGCCCGGTGCTGCGCGGCCACTTCCAGCCGGCGCTGCTGGCCCGCTTCCAGACGGTGATATACCGTCCGCTGCCGGCGGGAGCGCTGCGCGCCATTGTCGGCATGAAGCTCGGGCAGGTAAGTCAGCGTCTGGCTTGCCATTACGGAATCACCACCACCCTCAGCGAGAGCCTGTTCGACGCGCTGACCGAGGCCTGCCTGCTGCCGGATACCGGCGCCCGTAACGTCGACAGTCTGCTGAATCAGCAGATCCTGCCGGCACTGAGTCAGCAGCTATTGAGCCATATGGCGGCGGGGCAGAAACCGCGCCAGGTGACGCTGGGGTATCACGAAGAGGAAGGCGTCGTGATGGCGTTTGACGAGGGGACAATATCCGATGAGTAGCGTGAAATCGTTGTTGTTCAGCCATAACCACCACCTGCTTTCGGTGAAGGGATGTGAAGCCGGGCTTGATGTGCTGGCCTTCGAGGGCGATGAAGCCCTGAGCCAGCCGTTCCGCTACCGTATTGAATTCACCAGCGCAGACCATGCCATCAGCAAAGAGATGATGCTGATGAAGGCAGCCTCCCTGACGCTGCAGGCGCCGGTGGCTCAGGGCTTCGGCATCAATGTTCAGCAACCCGTGCGGGTTATCCAGGGCGTGGTGACGGGGTTTGAACGGCTCAGTACCTCCAGGGATGAAACGCACTACGCGCTGACGCTTCAGCCGCGCCTGGCGCTGCTTAACCGCTCGCACCAGAACGCCATTTACCAGGACCAGTCCGTTCCGCAGATTGTGGAAAAAATCCTCCGCGAGCGCCACGGCCTGCGCGGTCAGGATTTTCTGTTCTCGCTGACAAAAACGTATCCGCGCCGCGAGCAGGTGATGCAGTACGGCGAGGATGACCTGCGCTTTATCACCCGGCTGCTGGGTGAGGTGGGGATCTGGTTTCGGTTTACCGCCGACACGCGGCTGCACATCGACGTCGCTGAGTTCTGCGACAGTCAGCAGGGCTATGAGAAGGGGCTGACGTTGCCTTCGGTCCCGCCGTCAGGGCAGCAGTCGGCCGGGGTGGACGCGGTGTGGGAGATGGCATGTCGCCACCGCGTTGTGGAGCAGCAGGTCAGTACCCGCGACTACAACTACCGCGAGGCGACGGCGGACATGAACGCGCAGGTGGATGTCACCCGCGGGGAGACCACTACCTTTGGTGAGGCTTACCACTGGGGAGATAACTACCTGACCGCCGGGAATGTCCATGACCGCCATCCGGCGCCGGAGTCCGGGGCGTTTTACGCCCGTCTTCGTCATGAGCGTTATCTGAACGGCCAGACCCGGATGCAGGCCACCACCAGCTGCCCGACACTCTGCCCGGGACAGGTGCTGAAGGTCACCGGCGGAGAGGAGGTGGCCGGGGAGTTTGCTGAGGGCGTGCTCGTCACGGCGATGCACAGCCACGCCCGGCGCGATGCGGATTTTGCGGTGGAGTTTGCCGGCATACCGGACAGCCCGGACGTCGGCTACCGGCCTGAGCCCGGCGCGCGTCCGGTGATGGCCGGGACGCTGCCGGCCCGCGTGACCAGCACCCGGGAAAACGACACCTACGGGCATATCGACAAACACGGACGCTACCGGGTGAATATGCTGTTTGACCGGGCGCGCTGGGAAACCGGGTTCGAGAGCCTGTGGGTCCGTCAGTCGCGGCCGTATGCCGGAGACACTTACGGCCTGCACCTGCCGCTGCTGGCGGGGACGGAGGTGGCGATTGGCTTTGAGGATGGTAACCCTGACCGGCCGTATATCGCGGGCGTGCTGCACGACTCGGCGCACGGCGACCACGTCACCATTCGCAATGACAAACGTAACGTCCTGCGCACCCCGGCCAACAACAAAATCCGCCTCGACGATGAGCGCGGGAAAGAGCATATCAAGCTCTCGACGGAGTACGGCGGCAAGAGCCAGCTGAATCTGGGGCACCTGGTGGACAGTGACAGGCAGCCGCGCGGCGAAGGCTTTGAGCTGAGAACCGACAGCTGGGGCGCTATCCGGGCACAGAAAGGGATATTTATCAGCGCGGACGGACAGGCGCAGGCTCAGGGGCAGGTGCTGGCGATGGAGCCGGCGGTCAGTTTGCTGAAAGGTGCGCTGAATCAGATAACCGAATGGGGCAGGATTGCCCAGATTCATCATAATTTTTCACCAGACGCTGATTCACTGAGAGAGTTTGTTAACGGTGCCAGTAACCTGAAAGAAGCGGCTTTATTGATGGTTGCTCCCAAAGGGGTTGCTTCTGTTACCCCTGATACTGCGCTAATGCACAGTGGTAAAGGCCTCTACCTGCAAAGTCTGGGAGAGGTTAATATTGCAACCGCGCAGCGCCACTCAGTAAACGCCAGTAAAGCGATTTCGCTACTTTCACAACAGGAAGGGATCCGGCTGGTCTCGGCGAAAGGACCACTGGAAGTAGAATCACACGCAGACACACTCTCTCTTACGTCACTGAAAGACGTCACGGTTCAGTCAACACAAGGTCACCTGCAGCTAACGGCAAAAAACGGGATCACTATTGCATGTGGCGGCGCTTACATCCAGTTGACACCTGAGGGAGAAATTAAGGTTCATGGCCCTGGACTGTTAAGCCTAAAAGGGCAGCACAACATGGAAGGACCTGCGAGCCAGGATTTCCCGTTGCCTGAACTACCATCATCGGTCTGCAAAGATTGTCTGAAACGGGCACAGGAAATCGCTCAGGGCTTTGTTCCAAGGGAGGTGTAAAAGATGGATTTCGTTTCTCCGTGGATGGACAAAATCAGAACAACCTGCCAGCGTGCCGAAATAGACCATATTGATGTGATAATCGATCAGTGTGCTGTTAATTTCTCTGTCCTGCCAGCACTTACTACTTTCAGTAACCCTATGATGTGGCAGTCGCTATATCAAGGGCTACCTGAGGATATTTATCCTGAGGATGCGCCTGTGCTGGTTCGGGTGGATCTATCGGACGCTGAACATGTTCAGTGGCTAAATAACCTTGCAGCAGAAATGATGGAATCGGCTCCCCTGCTGATATGCGGTTCTTGCTGGCCGTTTGAACAGCTTGCTGATTGGCTCAGGGATTGTGTTGCTGCGCAACATGAAGGTCGGGAGGGGATTTTCCGTTTCTGGGATACCCGTATTTTTCCTTTCTTGTTCAGCCACATTCTTGATGCTGAGCAGCAAAAGCAACTGCTAATACCGGTCTTATTCTGGACATGGCTCGACTGTGACTATCAGTCTTCCATTCGGTTGGGGAGTGGTGAAATCCCGGAATCTGACAAGTCCGTGGTGCAAATCGAATTTACCGATAGCCAGTTTGAGAAACTCATGTGTGTCAGTGATACGAGCCAGTTTCTGAGATACGAGAGTGTGCCAGAAGGGATGTTTACTAACCGGCAAGCCGAATTTACAGCCTGTTATGAGGCGATGCTTACCGCAACAGAGCAGAGAATTGTTTTTGATGATAAGCGCAATGACTGGGTTATGGCGCAGGTTATTTCAAATAACTCTGTTACCTGATGAATCCCTCACAAGGAGTGTTAAATGAAATCTCCCTTTTTCTTTTTAGTTACAGCGGTATTGCTGTTAACGGGCTGTAACCAGCCTGATGAAGTTGAATCAGTCAGCGGCGGTGGCGGAACCATCGAAGCTATCAACCATACCCACTGGGCCATCAACCACTTTAGTGTCAACGGGCAGTCGGGCGTCGATATTATCGGCCCGTGGCAAGGCGGCGGTGGCGCGGGGTATTTTGGTGTGCCTCCAAAATGGGAACCGGGAATGACGGTAAAAATCGAGTGGGAAACAGGTGTTGGGTATTCAATGGATTTTCCAGGTTTCGGGGATGATAAAAAAGTCCTTGAATGGGAAAAAAAATAAAATCTCAAAATCGTGAACACAGCGCAATAGTACCTGTTCCTGATTATAACAGCCAAAAAACCTGTGGCATCAAAATACACTTTCTGCCGTGCGACAAGGTAAAAGTGACAACCAGTTGTTACGATTACGGCAATCCGAATTACCCGATTAAGGATCCGATTAAGATGGCGGAGCCTGAAGTATGTCCAAAATAAATCCAGACTTAACATGGTATCCACCTCATTTTCCAAAACAAGGGCGTTTACCAACAGATACAGCGGCAACGAAGCGAAACTGTAAACAGCAGGATAGCCATGAGCTGGCATACCGGAATGAGCTCTGTCACGCTGCGGGTAAAGCCGTAGAGCCGCCTTGTTGTAAAACTCTGCATATCAGTTTATTTTTTGACGGTACAGGAAATAACCTTAATAACGATCTGTATATTTCCAGCCCTAAACATCCAACAAATATTGCTCGTTTGTTTCGTGCAACGATCGGTCAGGGTTATGCCGGTGGTGTTCAGGGGCATACTGAAGAGCTGGTTGATTTAGCGGGAACGTCAGGCAACAAATATTATAAATATTATATCCCTGGGGTTGGCACACCTTTTCCAGAAATTAATGACCTTGATTACAGTACGCCAGGTCTGGCTTTTGCGACCTACGGTGAAGAACGCGTCAACTGGGGGCTGCTACGGATTATTGACGCACTCAGAAGAACATCGGGTTTAACCGAGATTTCTGATGCCGAGTGTTATGCCGCCGTCAACCGAATGACATCAAATCTGGGATCGGACGGGCCAGACAGGCGTTATACCGTGTTCAATGAACTTTTAAAGGCAGCAGATCTTGCACCTAAACTGAAACAGGCAGTTACACAACCAGAACCAGGAAAACCTAAGCTATTAGGCATTAAGTTATATGTCTATGGTTTCTCCCGCGGTGCAGCAAGTGCGCGAGCATTTGTGAACTGGCTATCTGAGTTGCTGCCAGGGGGCAGGAGAAAGGGAAGTAAACCTGAGCTTTGTCTGAAGTCGGGTGACGTAAAAATCCGCTTAAGTATTGAATTTCTTGGCCTGCTCGACACTGTGGCATCCGTTGGCATTGCAAATATTGCGCCATTCGCAGAAGGGCATATGGGCTGGGCTGATGACACCATGGAATTACCGGATAATGGGCTGATCAAAAAATGCACTCACCTCGTTTCATCCCACGAACAAAGACTTTGTTTCCCGCTGGATTCAATTTGCCGCAGCGACGGAACTTACCCAAGTTATGCTACGGAAGTGGTTTATCCTGGAATGCACTCCGATATTGGTGGGGGATATCCCCCGGGAGATCAAGGAAAAGCAGTAGGTCATAATGATAGTAATTTACTTTCGCAAATAGCTTTACATGATATGTATGCATCAGCTTTTGAAGCTGGAGCACCATTAAAAGTATCGCCCCAATCGTTACCTAAAGAGCTTTTATCTCAATTATGGCGAGCAATGCCGCCAGAGTTGCAATTAGAATTTACTATTTCTGAATCGTTAGTGGAAAGATTCAATGCCTGGCGTGAGTTTACTCTTAATTTATCTTCAGATAGTGCTGAAGCTTCTACTGATGCATTCCAATATAACCCCATTCGTGCAAGTTCAAATGTCATTGCAGCTCTAGAAAATCAACTCGGCTGGATTACGGCATGGCGTATCGGGCGATATGTAAACGGCGCTTATAAATCTCAAGGATTTTACAAATCTTCAGGTGTCGCGTGGCAAAATAAAGATTCAGATCCGGCCACTCTGGCTGCATCTAAGGCTGAGCAAGAACGGAAACAAAAAGATGTGGATGATGAGCGCCTGACCGCTATTGTGGATAACAGGTTTAAAAAATTCACGCCATTACCTCCTGGCCCAAAAGATTTTGACCCGGCTATCGCTCAGGTTCAGCTAAGACAGGCGGCAGAAGAATTCAATGCTGATTACCTGTCTAAGCCACGCCCCGTTACGGGGAACTGGAAATATACGATGTCTCAGCAATTATCTAATGTGATATACTCCTTCAGTGAGAATGATTTCTCTGTTGAGTATGAACGCATCAAAAGTTCAGGTGACAGTAAATTTAACAAACTCTTTCCGAAGCAATCTGCTGGAGAAACCGCTCAATCGCCAGACAGTCTGGTCAGATCATTATTTGACGATCAGGTTCATGACTCACGCGCCTGGTTTATGCACGCAACCTTTGGTGACAGAGAACCCTGGGGAAGTTACTTCCTTTATCGGATGATTTTCTTTGGGGAGTTGATGAGTAAAAATGTTTCATTGATCGCTAAATATGGCCGGTTTGTTGAAGGCCAACTTAAATCAGCGATAAAAGGAGCCAGTCTCATTTTTGATAACACGACTATCAACAGTAATATTTCAGATGAAATCACATCTGGTATTAAACAAGTGATCTCTATCATCCCTGCTTCGGCAAGTGGGCCTGAAGTTATTAATGCAGAATCTACTATTCAACCTGCAATGACAAATGGAATTGCGCCATTGAGTAGCCAGACACGTAAAGCCCTGGATGCTGCGAAACTGGCCGAAACCAAAGCTGATATTCTTAAAATATGGTGATGGTTCGTTATTTCTTCTGTTTAATTTAATTAAGGAAAGTCAATGAAACGTATTATCAGGCAGGGTGATTCGCTAAAAGAGTATGGTGGTTCAGTTATTGGCGGTCACTATCTTTATTTTGGTAAAGGTATTGCTGTGAAAGGTGATGCGGTGAAATGTAATAAGCATGGGATGACAACGATTGTCGAAGGTAGCTCTCTGACAAAAGTTGACGGTCAACCAGTAGCATTACATGGTCATCGCTGCGCATGTGGTTGCACGCTGGTGAGTTCCAACCCCGATTGCAGGGTTGCGCAGTGAGAGCTATTCCTACATTTCCTCGCTATCGTCTTGCGAAACCGCCAGTTGCAAAGCGCTGGTTAGGAGGAGGTGCCGCTCTGGTTTTGCTCTCTGGTATCATCGCGGCAATGGCAGGGAAATCCGATGCCAATACCAGTATCATTCTTATCTGCATGGTTGGAATGGTATTACTTGGCGGTGTTGTCTGGTTTTTACGCACAATCTTTTTTCGCCTTTCAGTTCATCATTCACATACCTGGGAGCGCGAAGCAGAAAATGAGCGCAGGCATTGGTGGGAAATCCATCGGCGTCAGTTTGCCCTGAAAGATATTGTCCTGATTGGCCCGGCAGGCGCTGAACTTTCTGACTGGCTGCGTGTGATTAAGCGAGAGCATCAGGCTCCATTAGTCAGGCAGGAATCCCTGGGGAAATCGTTGCGTATTGCCAGAAGCTTCTCTTCTGCTCTTATTGAACGTGAAAAACAACTGGCTCAAATGCTGGTATTGCAATGGAAAAGGCAGCGAGGTAAGGAATTATTCGTTTCTCCGGAGAAATATTTCTGGCAGGGGAGTCCTGAAGCCTGGCAAGCCTTTGTGGCACAGCTCATTGAGAGTTTTCCGGGAATTACAGCTCCTGAATTACCTGAGTTATGGCAAGGGGAGAAAACATTATCCGTACTGGCTAATGTTCTTGCGGACAAGAAACAGCTGGCTAATTTTTTGATTGCCGGGTGCCAGTCTTTATCTCCTGCTTCTGACTCTACTCGTCCTGCTGGTGAATGCGCAGTACTGTGGCTGGCTGGAAACCAGGGGGACGTCACATTATCCCGTGGTGAATTTTTTGAGCCTTCTGATAGTGAGTCCCTGCGGCACGTCGCCTTGCGAGCCGAAAAACAGAGCGAACTTAATGAGTCGCCCGAACGGTGCATTCTCTTCTCACACCCGGAGCAACCTGAACTCGCCGATTGTGGCTGGAATGTGACCCACAATATCCAGGATGACTACTGGGGCGATCCTGGAAAGCTTGATGCGCTGGTTGTGATATCGCTCGCTGCAATTACCGCTAAGACTGAAGCAAAACCCTGCGGCTGGATAGCGTCAGACCCCCTTCATACTTTAGCTCTTGGGATCGTAAAACCAAATGGAAACTGATAAGGACAAAAACCAGACCCAGGAAATTTCTGCCGGGATCACTGTACTGCTTATTGCTGTGGCAGTAACGCTGGTGATCATGCTGGGGGGATTTGCATACTGGTTGATTGCCGGAGAGCGTTCGACGGAATGGTCAGTGATTTCTCCAGTTCTGCTTGTGTGCAGCCTCCTCTGGGTCACACTTGCCTGTGTGATCGCCCTGGCTTTCCTTGCCGTTCATTTTTGGATCATCAGTCGGGTCAAACGAACGACTGCAATATCACAGACAAATGAAGCCAAAAAGAAGGCCAGGGAAAGGCGCCTGACGCTCGCCAGAGACATTGGCACCGCGCTGCGCAAACGCTACTCCCTCTTCTGGCACCGTAAAGTCCGCCTGCTTTTAGTCACCGGGGACGAGGCGGCAATCGAACAACTGGTGCCTGGCCTGCGTCAGCAGCACTGGCTTGAAGGCAACCGCACCGTGCTGATTTACGGCGGCAGCCTTGCATCGGAGCCTGACCGAGAAAAATACATCGCGCTGCGCAAGCTGCGCCGTGGCCGTCCTCTGGACGGGATTGTGCGGGTAATGCCGTCGTCTCTCACCCTGACGCCGCAGATAAGCGAGAGCGACCTGCACGGGCTGGAAAAAATCAGCGAACTGCTGGGCTATGCCGCCCCGGTCTGGTTATGGAAACTGTGCGACAGTGAGTGGCCGCAGGCTGACCGCGCGGTGCAGGCGGTAGGGGTTAGCTTCCCGTTGCGCGCCACTGAGGAAGATGTCGCCCGTCAGCTTGCGCAGATGTTGCCGACGCTACGGGAGCAGGGGATGCACCAGATCGCAGCAGATACCCGCCACGACTTCCTGCTGCGTCTGGGGCAGCAGCTTATCGACGGGGAGATCGCACAATGGCGCCGGCAGCTGGCGCCGTGGCTGACCGCCTCGCGGCAGCGGCTTGCGCTGCGAGGCCTGATGTTTAGCCTGCCAGAGCCTCGTACCGTAGATCCGTATCAGGAAGCTGATGCCCTGCCTGCGAGCCAGCCTCACCTCCTGACGCTGCCCGCCACCTGGCAGGGGATCGTCGATGACTGCCGCCGTTTACGCGGGCATCACGTGGGAATGGCATGGGAGCGGGGCCTGGCGTGCGGTCTGCTGGCCATCTTCGGCCTGTGGGCGGCGGGACTGCTGCTCTCCTTTGCCCTCAATTACAGTCAGATTGCTTCGGTAGCGGGAAAAGCCCGCGACCTGGTGGCCCACCCCTCCGTTTCTGACTATCAACTGACGGCCCTCCATGCCCTGCGCAATGAGGCCGGCCGTCTCGTGCACGATGGGCAGAATGGCGCGCCCTGGTATCGGCGCTTTGGTCTGGACCATCATCAGCAACTATTAGACGCCGTCCTGCCCTGGTACGGTGTGGCGAATCATCGCCTGATACGTGACCCGGCCAATGCCGCGTTGCAGCAGGCGCTCAACGCGCTGGTCAACTCCGCCCCCAATAGCGACCTACGAGCCCAGCTGGCGAAACCGGGCTATGACCAGCTGAAAGCCTGGCTGATGATGGCTCGTCCGGATAAAGCCGATGGCACATTTTTCGCACAGACCATGAAAACGGTCCAGCCGACGCGAATGGGGATCTCGACCGGTCTGTGGCAAAGTCTGGCGCCGGATTTGTGGGCCTTTTATCTCTCCCTGCTGCCCGAGCGGCCAGAGTGGAAGATCATCCCGGATGCGCAACGGGTGAGTCAGAGCCGTCAGGTTCTGTTGCAGCAGCTAGGTCGCCGCAATGCCGAAAGCACCTTATATGAGAACATGCTCAAATCCGTGCGTCGTAATTTTGCCGATGTGTCGCTGGAAGACATGACCAGTGGCACCGACGCGCGCCGCCTGTTTACCACCGATGAAGTGGTCCCGGGGATGTTTACCCGCCAGGCATGGGAAGGCGGCATTCAGCAGGCCATTGATAAGGTAGCCAGCTCGCGCCGGGAGGAAATCGACTGGGTGCTGAGCGATTCGCGCAAAACGGTGTCGACAGACCTGTCGCCGGAGGCGCTGAAAGCGCGTCTGACCCGACGCTACTTCACCGATTTCGCCGGCAGCTGGCTGAATTTTCTCAACAGTCTGCGACTTAATCCGGCGACCAATATCGCCGATGTTACCGACCAGCTCACGCTGATTAGCGATGTCCGCCAGTCGCCGCTGATTGCCCTGATGAATACCCTTGCCTGGCAGGGGCAGGCGGGGCAACAAAGGGAGGGGCTGTCGGACAGCCTTATTAAATCGGCCAAAGATCTGGTGGGCGGGAAAGACAAGCCGGTCATCGACCAGTCGGCAGCCGGCCCGCAGGGGCCTCTGGATGACACGTTCGGCCCACTGCTCCAGCTGATGGGGAAAAACACGGGCAGCAACGTCATGTCGGCCGATAGCTCCCTGAGCCTGCAAACCTATCTGACCCGTATCACCCGCGTGCGCCTGCGCCTGCAGCAGGTTGCGAATGCCTCCGATCCGCTGGAGATGATGCAGACTCTGGCGCAGACCGTCTTCCAGGGGAAAAGCGTCGACCTGACCGACACGCAACAGTACGGTAGCCTGATTTCGGCAAGCCTTGGCGAAGAGTGGAGTGGCTTCGGCAACACTCTGTTTGTGCAGCCGCTGACTCAGGCCTGGGAAACCGTGCTTCTGCCGTCGGCGACCAGTCTGAATGATAAATGGCGCCGTTCGGTGGTCGCCAACTGGCACACCGCCTTTGACGGACGCTTTCCGTTTGCCGCCAGCAAAAGCGACGCCTCCCTGCCGATGCTGGCTGAGTTTGTGCGCAAAGACAGCGGGCGAATCGAACGTTTTCTCACGACGGAGCTGAACGGTGTCCTGCATAAAGAAGGTAGTCACTGGGTGCCGGATAAGGTCAACAGTCACGGCCTGGTCTTTAATCCGGCCTTTCTGCGCGCGATCAACCAGCTAAGCCAGCTGTCCGACATTCTTTTCACCGACGGCAGCCAGGGGATCAGCTTTGAGTTACAGGCCAGGCCTGCCCCGGAGATTGTCGAGACACAGCTGACGATAGACGGCCAAAAGCTGCGCTATTTCAATCAGATGGCCGACTGGCAGACTTTCCGCTGGCCGGGGGAGACGTATAAACCCGGCACTCTGCTGACCTGGACCACCGTCAATGCGGGCACGCGTCTGTTCGGTGACTACAGCGGTACCTGGGGTTTTATTCGCTGGCTGGAGCAGGGTAAACGCCATCCGCTGGATCGCAGCCAGTGGATGATGAGCTTCTCCGCTCCGGATGGCCGCACCCTGCAGTGGGTATTGCGCTCCCAGCTTGGGAGTGGCCCGCTGGCGCTTCTGGCGCTGCGCGGATTGACCCTGCCGGATCAGATTTTCACTGTCGATGCGGCTGAGAGCGCACAGGTCCTGACGACGGGGGTAGGGAATAGTGACATGGATGAGATGGAATTATGAGCATTTTACAAAATTTGGTTGCCGCTAGTCAGTTGGATGAAAGCGTACTGCGCCAGCAGGCCCGGTCACGTCAGGCGCAGTGGCAGTCCTGGCTTGCGCCAATCAGTGACGCCCAACCAACCGGGGACGATCCGGGCTATGACGATGATTTTCAGCGTATCCGCGATGAGGTCAATAAGATCTCCGGCGTCGATACCGAACTGATTTGCCAACTGGCAGAAAAACTGCTGACTCAGACCTGCAAGGATCTGCGCGTGATCACCTTTTACGTGTGGGCGCGTCTGCAGCGGGATGGTGAAACCGGTCTGGCGGAGGGCGTTACGCTGCTGGCGGCAATGCTTGAGCGGTTTGGGGCTATGCTCCATCCCCAGCGTGAACGTAGCTGTAAATCAGCGCTGGAATGGCTTGGCAGTCGCCGGATGTCGGACAGTCTGTCTCTTTATCCGGAAGTCGACATGACCACTATGCAGGTCATTATCGGGGCGTTATTGCTGGCGGAAGCCACTTTTTCCGGCTTGGCTGAAGCATCTCGCCCCGATCTTTCCGGGCTATATCAGATACTGGAGAACCGCCTGGTGCAAAGCGGCGGAGCCCACAGTCTGGTGCCGCAGACCAGCCGCGAAGAACACGATCTGCTACCCCAACATACGGACACCGCACCGGTAATGCATACCGTCACGTCAGGTCGTGATTTGCTCGATCAGGCTAAGGTGCTGGCGAAATATCTGCGCGAGTGTCCCGGCGGATGGCTGGCAGGTCATCATCTGATGAAGAGTGTGCGTTGGGATACGTTAACGGAGTTACCGCCGCTGGATGCCTCCGGCCGGACACGGCTATTGCCTCCCAAGCCTGAGAGTAAAGCCCATCTTAAGCGGTTGTATTTACAGAAAAGCTGGTCGGAACTGCTGGAGCATACGGACACGCTGTTGGCGCAAGGCGTCAACCATCTGTGGCTGGATGTGCAGTGGTACGCCTGGCAGGCGCTGCTGAAACTGGATGCTGACAGTGTACGGGCCGATATCCTGTGCCGGGATATGAAAGGGCTATTGGCTCGTCTGCCGGGGCTGGAAACCCTGGCGTTTAACGATGGTACGCCATTCGCCGATGAAGTGACGCTCAACTGGCTTAACGAACGTGTCCTGGATGAGATGGCCGGATGGCAAGATGAGCCGGTAATGGCGGCGACCAGCGCTGATGAGGTGCTGTCGCTGGAGCCAGAAGTGCTCACCCGCGCGGACGATGAAGGTATTGAGTCGGCGCTGAACTGGTTACAGGCGCAGCCGGGCTATACCACCAGCCGCAATCGGTGGCTGATGCGCTTACTGATGGCGCGGGTCAGCGAGCAGTACGGAAAAAATGAAATGGCGCTGCATCTGCTGGCGGAACTCGACAGCCGCGCCCGGGAAATGACGCTCGAACAATGGAAGCCGGAGCTTATCTTTGAGGTCAAAGCCCGCCGACTCCGGCTGCTCAGAGGCAAGGCCGGGCGCAGTGAGGCAGAAAAAAATCGCTTGCTGCCAGAAATGGAGTCATTGCTTGCCGGGCTCATCGCTCTGGATCCTGCTCGCGCCGCGGTGCTGTGCGCATAATTCACGCATCA
>OKDF01000259.1_pt1 | contig 24563 bp, 19 predicted proteins | sample 1613721 | NCBI WGS metagenome assembly OKDF01 (sample SAMN04436873, study PRJEB24849) | human gut metagenome | biome: human gut; feature: NICU; material: stool | host: Homo sapiens | place: USA: Saint Louis, MO | collected 2011-09-21
CCGCCACAATCTTGGCGCGATCCCCCACCGCAGCCTTCACCTCACGCATCAGCGTCAGTTTTTCCTCAGTGGACGTCGTGGGAGATTCACCGGTCGTACCAGCCAGTACAAGGCCATCACAACCATCATCGACAAGCTTCTTGGCGAGCTTTACACCTGCATCAATGTCGAGCTCCATATCCTTGTCGAAGGGGGTCACCATTGCGACAAGGACGGTTCCAAAGTGCTCTGCAGCGCGAGTGCTGGCCATTCCGTTCGTCATAGCTTTAGACTACCCGTTTCTCTTGATGATTGAGGAACTGCAGACTATGTTGAAGCACGATCCTCAGTACTCTTTCACTATAGTGCCCACGGTCTGCCAGAGTGATTCAGTCCATGGCGTATGGGCTGGTGGCGATTTCCGAACCATCGGATAGCACGGAGATCTCAAAGTCTCCGAACACAGTAGGGGCAATGTTCTGTAGCTGCCGCAAACACGAAATAGCCAGCTGCCGAATTTCCACATCCGCATACTCGGTTGCCCGCATGCCGATGAAGTGACGCCATGACCGCAGATTTCCCGTCACCACAATGCGCGTTTCCGTAGCATTAGGGAGAACTGCACGGGCTGCTTGACGTGCCTGTTTACGACGTAACAGAGCATTCGGTTCATCTGCGAACTTCTCTTCTAAAGCAGTAAGCAGGGTTCGGTAGGCTTCTCGACTCTGTTCAGCGGCAGCAGTGAAAACCGCCACCATTTCCGGATCATCTTCGAGAGCGGGAGGTGGAACAACAAGTGCATCCTCCTCTGGCACAAATCGCTGGGAAAGCTGCGAATAGGAAAAGTGCCGGTGACGAATGAGCTCATGCGTGCAAGAGCGCGAAATACCCGTGATATAGAACGTTACATTGGCGTGCTCAAGTAGCGAAACATGCCCCACTTCCAGCACATGCCGTATGTACCCAGCATTTGTCGCAGTATGGGGGTTCGGCTTGTCCCACGTTTCGTAGCAGGCCCGGCCTGCAAACTCGGTCAGCGCTTCCGCACCCTCCGCGTCTGTTTCCCAGGAGAGATCTGCGGGCGGTTCAAAGTGTGTATATGCGACGAGCTGAACGCGCATCGTGACCAGGTTGGTCATGCTAGGCCCAGTACCGCATCAAGACCGAATGTGAGGCCAGGGCGCTCTGCCACTTCTCGGACACCCAGCAGAACACCGGGGACGAAACTGGTTCGATCCGTGGAGTCCTGTCGAATCGTGAGAGTTTCTCCCGGACCACCGAGGAGAACTTCCTGATGGGCGATGAGACCACGCAGACGAACGGCATGGACGTGCACTCCATCCACTGTCGCACCACGTGCTCCCTCAAGGCTCTGGGTTGTGGCATCTGGGCTATCAGCAACGTTAGCGGCATGGCGGGCTGCCGCAACACGCTGCGCGGTGGTCGTGGCGGTACCGGACGGTGCATCCGCCTTATCTGGATGATGGAGTTCGATAACTTCCACAGATTCAAAGAACTTCGCAGCTTGCTCAGCGAAACTCATGCACAGCACAGCACTAATGGCAAAGTTGGGAGCGATGATAACCCCCACACCGGGATTTTCTTCGCACCACCTGCGCACCTGTGCTAGGCGTTCTTCGGTGAAGCCAGTGGTTCCCACCACGCAATGAATACCGTGCTTAATGAGCCACTCCAGATTGTCCATAACCACGTCGGGGTGGGTGAAGTCAATAATGACCTCAACACCGTTATCGACAAGAGTCTGCAGATCGTCGTCACGATCGACAGCGGCGGCCAGCTCCAGATCTGAAGCAGCATTGACTGCCTCACACATTGTCTTGCCGACTCGACCGAGGGCACCTACTACACCGACTTTCAACAGTTCAGCCATCTTCCGTTCTTTTCTCCCTCGGGCTCAAAGGGTTATCCGTGAGCACCAGCTCTTCATATCGTGCTCTAGTCTACTCTGCGACACGAGTGTGGAGCCCAGTCACACGACTGGGCTCCACACTCTTCCGAACTTTAGAGACTACTTGTCGCGGCCCGCGCCTTCGCTTGGAACAGCGACTAGGAAGCTGGGAGTAGCCAAACCAAGTTGTGCAGCGCTGGCTAACACTGCCTTTTCCACCTTGTCAACGTCTTCTGCATTGATGAGAGCAATAGCAGAACCGCCAAAACCGCCACCGGTCATCCGTGCACCCCATGCACCACACTCGAGAGCCGCATCAACCGCACTATCGAGTTCAGGGCAACTGACTTCATAGTCATCACGGAGTGACTCGTGGGACGCCGTCATCAGACCACCAACTTGTTCGAGGCCTCGTACCGCATCGGCATCCTTGGGGTCACCAAGTGCTCCCTTCCGCAGCGCCTGGACAAGGGACTCAGTGCGACGAGACTCGGTGACAATGTGACGCATTCGTCGTGCGACGAGATCCAACCAAGCTTGCTTGCCCTTCTTCTTTTCTGCCTCAGTCTGGGTCGCAGCCCATTCCACGGCACGATCGACAAGCTTGTGTTCCCGATGCGGAGCCGTAACATTAAGTCCCTCCATCACACGGTCAACCACTGCGCGACGCGAGGCGTACTGTCCGTCGCTGAGGCTATGCGGAGCATTGGTATTCATGACGAGAATAGCGAGACCATTGCTATCGAGGTCAAAGGGAACCTCTGCGACAGCATTCTCACCCATATCGAGTTCAAGCACTTCACCTACGCGTCCACGGAAGGATACGGACTGGTCTAGACCACCTGTCGAAGCACCCACAACATCGTTCTCAGCACGAATACACGCTGCAATAAGGTGATTGGAGGGTTCGTCGAGACGTCCCTCATCCAGACTCTCCAAGCCCGGTCCGGTGAGATCGAAGACCGCACAGGCGGCGGCAAGTTCAATAGCAGCAGAACTGGAGAGCCCCGCGGCCAACGGAACGTCAGAGACAAACACCATGTCAAAGCCGGAGTTTTCCGTCAGGTTGACACCGATAGCGTCAGCATCCTGCCACATACTCCAGATCACGCCTGCTGGATATCCCGGCCAACTACTAGGATTACCAGGTCCTATCTCAGCGAGTTTTCCTTCCCACCGTGACGCCTTACGGGAATACGGAAGGCGGGAGGCGAGACGGATCACACCATCCTCGCGGAGTGCGGCAGCACAATAGGTGCGGCGATTAATCGCAAAAGGTAGGCAAATACCGCCGGCATAATCAACGTGTTCGCCAATAACGTTGACGCGTCCGGGGGCAGACCACACACCGGTGGGTTCATAACCGTAAGTGTCAGCAAAGAGCTGTGCAGCAGCGTCAGCACTGACCATGGCAAATGTGTCACTCATGTTCAGCGACCTCTCGGAGTCGTTCGGCGATACGTTCGGGGGTAGTGTCGTTAATCCACACCGCCATCGCAGACTCAGAACCGGCGAGGAACTTCATCTTGTCGGGGGAACGACGCAGGCTGAAGAGCTGCAAATGGAGACGGCCGAACTCACGTCCCTCATTCACAGGTGCTTGGTTCCAGCCTGCGATGTAGGCAGTCTTCTCAATTCCGGGGAAGAATCGATCAACTTGGCGCAACAACTGCGGGTACACAACCGCCAATTCCCCACGCTCTTCTACAGAGAGCGCGGGGAAATCTGAGACATCTCGTTTGGGTACCAGCATGACTTCCAACGGCCACTTTGCGGCGGCAGGCACGTAGGCGAACCAATACTCGCTCTCAAAGACCACACGGGTACGAGCGTCAAGCTCGGCCATCACAACATCGTGTTGAAGCTGCCGTCCAGTTTTCTCGAAGTAGGCGCGGGACTGCCGGAGGATAGCTTCTGTGCGAGGGGGAAGGAAGGGGTAACCGTAGATCTGACCATGCGGATGCTGTAGTGTGACCCCAATTTCTTCACCCCGGTTCTCGAAACAGAACACCTGCTCAATACCATCAAGGGCAGAAAGCGCCGCGGTCCGATCAGCCCACGCTTCAATGATGGTGCGGACACGTCGCTCGGACAGCTCGCAGAAGCTTCCTGCGGAGTTGGGGCTGAAGCAGACAACTTCACAACGGCCGCGTCCGGGCGCTTGGGGAACAAGGTCCATCCCATCTACCGTGCTAGGCAGTTCCTCATCGAGGTAAGCAGTACGGGCAAAAGACGGGAATCGATTTTCGAAAACGACAACATCGTAGTTGTCTGCGGGAATCTCAGTTGGCAGCTGTCCGGGTCTCGTGGGACCCAGCGGGTTCTCGTTAGCCGGGGGCATGAATGTCCGGTTCATCCGGTGTGCTGCTAGTGCGGTCCAGTCACCTGTCAACGGGTCACGACGCATAGAGCTGAGTGGTGTGGATGTGGGAAGGCCTCTCCCATCGTGAAGTTCGCGGGTGGCTTCCCCTGATAGATAGGGCTCGGAATCGTCAAAATAGATCAGCTCTCGTCCATCAGACAGTGTTGTCACTGTTTTCCGGACGATCGGAGTCACCTCCCCCGCTGGCTTGGTAGCGGGTCGTTTTTCCGTGTGAGACACAGTACTCCTCATAAGTAAGTTGTTTAGTGTTGTGCGGGACTGCTCTTGTTCTTATTATGGCGAAACAAACCCCACTCGCGTGCCAATCGATGGCGAGCGGGGTTTGTCTCTATGCATGCTACGAAAGCGAGCAGCAGCTATTCTTTGTCCTCATCGAGAGAGACAAACGCATCGCCAGTGGCAATTGCTTTATCTTCGATGGCGGCAGCTTCCTCTGCGAGGCTCTCCGGATCCGCGTGAACAACCTGCGGGCGAACTTTTGCCCACACAAGGAAGAACACACCCACCACCAGAAGGACAATTCCGACGATGAGGTTAGCGTTGATGTCACCGGTCTTTGCGGCATCGGCAGCGTCGTAGGAAACGGCACCGAGGATCGTTAGGATGACACCGTAGATGGTCAGTAGCAAACCGATAATGTTGCGGACGTCGAAGGCGCCAGCGGTCGTAGTCTTCTTAGCCATGGGTATTCACTCCTAAGCGAAGATGATGTTGAGGGCGATGACCAGCACCAGTGAGATGATGGCCAACGGGACCGGACGGCGGTACCATGCACGACCAACATCACGCGGATCGTGGAAGTGCTCCTTCGGGGTCTCAGAGTAGACGAAGCCCACCAGCTCGCTTGCCGGCTTGGGCTTGGTGAAGATAGAGACCACCACAGCCAGCAGCACGTCCACTACGAAAGCGGTGATGGCGCACATGAAGGCGAGGCCCTGACCCGGAAGGTGAATGACTCCCACCTGGCCGAGAACAAAGACCACCACAGCGGACAGAGTGCCGCCCAGTAGCGAGACCCAACCTGCAGTCGGAGTCATGCGCTTCCAGAACATACCCACGATGAACGTTGCGAACAGCGGTGCGTTGAAGAAGCCAAACAGGGTCTGCAGGTAATCCATCAGGTTGGAGAAGGAAGCAGCCAGCAGAGAGGTACCAATAGCAATGACGGTGGCGACTACAGTGACGATACGTCCTGCATTCAGGTAGTACTTGTCGTCCTTGTCCTTCTTGATGTAACGCTGCCAGATGTCGTAGGTGAAGACGGCGTTGAAGGAGGAGATGTTGGCAGCCATACCAGTGGTGAAGGATGCCAAAAGACCGGCCAGCACGACACCGAGGAGGCCGTTAGGAAGCACGTCACGCATCAACAGCAGGATAGCGTCATTGTACTTGAGACCATCAAACGCTGCGGTGGCGGCAGAAGCGCCGTCAGCATAAGCCATTCCCTTGTAGGCCATCATTTCGTTGACGAGAACTGCGGCGATCATACCGGGCAGAACGACAATGAAGGGGATGAACATCTTGGGGAAGGAACCAATAATCGGGGTGCAGCGAGCGGAATCCATGGTGTTAGAAGCCATAGCGCGTTGAACCTCGACGAAGTTGGTGGTCCAGTAACCGAAGGACAGCACGAAGCCGAGGCCAAAGACGATGCCGATCACTGAAAGGACGGGACTGTTGAAACCGGAGAGGGCTTCGCCCGGCCAGGTGTGCAGCTGCTGATCGCCTAGTAGACCATCGTTGATGACCTTTTCTTTGAGTCCGTTCCACCCACCCACACGGTGCAGACCGATAAGGGTGAGGGGAAGCAGGCCGGCCACCACGACGAAGAACTGCATAACTTCGTTGTAGATAGCGGCGGAGAGACCACCGAGGGTGATGTAAGCCAGCACGATGACGCCGCCAATGATGAGGGACACCCAGGTGGGCAAGCCGAAGAGGCGGTTCACCACAAGCTGCAGCAGGTAGAGGTTAGTACCAGCGATGAACAGCTGCGACAGTGCGAACGAGAGGGAGTTCACGAGGTGTGCACCCACACCGAAACGCTCGTGCATGAACTCCGGCACCGAACGCACCTTAGAGCCGTAGTAGAACGGCATCATGACCACGCCGAGGAACAGCATGGCAGGGATGGCGCCTACCCAGTAGTAGTGGAAGGTCGGGAAGCCGTACTGGGCACCAGTAGCGGACATACCCATAAGTTCAGTGGCACCGAGGTTGGCAGAGATGAATGCCAGACCGGTAACCCATGCGGGCAAGTTACGCCCAGAAAGGAAAAAGTCGATACTGCTCGAAACCTTGCGTCGGGCCAGCATGCCGATGCTCAGAATGAAGCAGAAATATACTGCGATGATCAGGTAGTCCACCCATATGGCGTCTAGCCTGAAGTCTACCGCGCCTTCAGCGAGGATCATTGGTCTCCTTCAAGTCGCCCATTGTCGCTCTCGATGTGACAGTGCGCTGTCCAGCGGTTAATTCACACCTAAAGCGAGACTATGACCCGACGTTTTTGTCATTCATTGGTGGCCGTGGAGGCACGCCTTAGGTACCGAACGTTTTGCTCAGTCGGGATTACACTAACAGTCCAGGCTTTCCTGAGAATGAAAATTGGCAACCGTTAAAGCGCTTCTGAATCGTTTTCTCTTGCAGTATTTACCCATGATTAACGGGCAGGATGGGGCTTAGCTGGGATTTCTACACAGCCCCAGAGTGGCTATCTTCATGCAACAGGAGAACCCGATTCAGTGAAACAATTTGCCACCGCTGCTGTACGCTGAAGCCCCGATCCTCAGGAAAAGGATCGGGGCTTCAGAACACCGTATAGTACGCGCCTGCTACGACGGTGTCACTAGCAGCAACGCAGGATGGGTACCAACGTCTTACTCGTTATCGTCACTATCATCCACAGGCACCAGGGAGATCTTGCCTCGCTTATCAATATCAGCAATCTCCACCTGCAGTTTATCGCCAACATTGACAACGTCTTCAACCTTGGCAATGCGCTTACCCTTGCCCAGTTTCGAAATGTGTACCAGGCCGTCACGTCCCGGCAGCAACGACACGAACGCACCAAAGGCGGTGGTCTTCACCACAGTACCGAGGAACCGTTCACCGACCTTCGGGAGCTGCGGGTTAGCAATCGCATTAATGAGATCGATGGCAGCTTGTGCGGCATCCCCATTGGTGGCAGAGACATAGACCGTACCGTCATCCTCGATAGAGATATTGGCGCCAGTCTCCTCGGTAATGGCGTTGATCTGCTTACCCTTAGGGCCGATGACCTCGCCAATCTTGTCGACGGGGATCTGAATGCTAGTGATCCGCGGAGCGTAGGGGCTCAGCTCATCGGGGGCGTCAATAGCTTCATTCATCACATCAAGGATAGTGAGGCGTGCATCACGAGCCTGTGTGAGAGCAGCTGCCAGTACGTGGGAGGGGATGCCGTCGAGTTTAGTGTCAAGCTGCAGGGCGGTAATGAAGTCCTTGGTACCAGCCACCTTGAAGTCCATATCGCCAAAGGCATCTTCGGCGCCAAGGATGTCAGTAAGGGCCTGGTACTGCATTTCGCCATCGACCTCATCGGAAACCAGACCCATTGCGATACCGGCAACCGGAGCCTTCAGCGGCACACCTGCATTGAGGAGCGACATAGTGGAGGCGCAGACCGAACCCATCGAGGTGGATCCATTAGAACCGAGAGCCTCGGAAACCTGGCGGATGGCGTAGGGGAAATCCTCACGAGACGGGATCATCGGCAGCAGGGCACGCTCAGCCAGAGCACCGTGGCCAATTTCACGGCGCTTCGGGGAGCCGACACGGCCGGTGTCGCCGGTGGAATAAGGGGGGAAGTTGTAATGGTGGATGTAGCGCTTGCTCTCCTCGGGGCCGAGGGAGTCGATCTGCTGCTCCATCTTCAGCATGTCAAGGGTGGTCACACCCATAATCTGGGTTTCCCCGCGCTCAAAGAGAGAGGAACCGTGGGCGCGCGGAATCACCTCAACTTCTGCGGAAAGGGCACGGATGTCGGTGACGTCACGGCCGTCAATACGGAAATGATCTTTGAGGATACGCTGTCGAATGATCTTCTTGGTGATGGCCTTGTAAGCACCGCCAATTTCGCTCTCGCGTCCTTCGAACTGCTCAGCAAGCTCCTCAAACACCTTCTCTTTGAGCTCAGTGTCGGCAGCTTCGCGTTCTTGCTTGTCTGCGATGGTGTAGATCTTCTCCAGTTCCGCCGTGGCAGCCTTCTCCACTGCCTCGAAGGAATCGTCTTGATATGCCGGGTAGAGAGGGAATTCTGCAGTTTCCTTGGCGGCTACGCCCGCAAGCTGCTGCTGAGCCTGGCAAAGCTGTGCGATGAAGGGCTTGGCAGCTTCCAGACCACCTGCAACGACCTCTTCAGTGGGAGCTTGTGCGCCACCGCCGACGAGCTCCACTACCTCTTCGGTTGCGCCAGCTTCCACCATCATGATGGCGATCTCCGGACTGCCGGTGCCGTCATCTTCGGAAACAATACGACCGGCCACCGCCATGTTGAATACAGCCATCTTGAGCTGTTCGACAGTCGGGAAGCACACCCACTGCCCCTCCGGGTTGGATTCGGTGGGGATAAGGGCGATGCGGACACCACCAACCGGCCCAGAGAACGGCAGGCCAGCCAGCTGGGTGGAGCAGGACGCAGCGTTAATGGCGACACAGTCGTAGATGTCGCCGGGTCGCAGGCTCAGCATGGTAACAACCACCTGCACCTCGTTACGCAGACCAGACACGAAGCTGGGGCGGAGCGGACGGTCGATAAGCCGGCAGGTAAGAATAGCGTCAGTGGTCGGGCGACCTTCGCGGCGGAAAAAGTTGCCGGGGATCCGTCCCGCAGCATACATGCGTTCTTCCACGTCAACCGTCAGAGGGAAGAAGTCAAAACCTTCCCGGGGTTGCTTAGAAGCGGTGGTGCACGACAGCATCATTGTTTCGTCATCGAGGTACACAACTGCGGAACCCGCAGCTTGCTTTGCCAGACGGCCAGTCTCGAAACGGACATTACGCGTGCCAAAAGCACCGTTATCGATGGTGGTTTCGGTTTCGAAAACGCCCTCTTCCACCTCGAACTCACGGAGTTCAGTCATAGGGTTATGCATCTTTCGTCTGGGAGCTGCCCAGTCGAAAACATGGTCATCGATCGAAGCTGCCGGAATACTGCCCCTTCCCACACCCCGACACAGCTCATCTGTTTCTCGTCTTATGCCACGTCAGAAAGGATTTTGTGAAGAGAATAGGTCCGACAACCACCACCGAGGACCGTTCACACGTAGGTCAGCTCCAATGGGTTAGCCTCAAGCAGGCTTTAGTGACACTCCTAGTGTAGCAAATCCCGAGGTAGCACATATAGTAGTCGTGTCGTGGGCGTGCTCCTGGCCGTTGATATGCTGCAGGTCACCTCTCCCCTATTACGTCCCTCGGGTCTTTTCCGGCATACTAGAACCTAGCAATCGATGTGATTCTGGCGTACATGACACGGCGGAATTATCACGCGGAGACCGTGCTTCCTCCCTACCCCCCGAGAAACGCACCACACCAGAAAGGCTACACCGTGACCGATACGTCGCCTGATCGTGAAGTACTGACGTGGGAAGGATTTGGTTCCGCCTCTCGTGAACTTGCACAAATGGTTGCCGATGATGGGTACCGGCCTGACCTCATTCTCTCTATCGCCCGCGGGGGACTCTTTGTCGCAGGTGCCTTGGGCTACGCCCTCGATGTAAAGAACCTCCACGTGATGAACGTGGAGTACTACACCGGTATAAACGAACGGCTCGATCTCCCCGTTATGCTCCCTCCAGTTCCGAAGCCGGGCATGCTGCAGGGCGCTCGTGTGCTGATCACCGATGATGTTGCTGATACCGGTGCTACACTTCGATTCGTCTACGACTTCGTGCACGAATACGTCGCTGATGTACGCTGCGCGGTGGTCTTCGAAAAGTCTCACTCCACGGTAAAGTGCGAATACGTGTGGAAGCGCACCGATCGGTGGATCAACTTCCCGTGGTCGACCCTGCCGCCCGTGGAGTTCCCCGACGGCATCTAATTTCTGCCGATAACGAACCTGTGGCCCTGTTCCTCTCCCTGGAGTAGGGCCACTTCCTTATTGTCGTTGTCGCCTACCTGCGTGTGGTGTTTCCACCGCTTGGTCTTTTCTACCCGTCCACTGACACCTGCTCACAAAAAAGCCCCTCTCCTGGGAAACACTTCCACAGAAAGGGGCTTAGATGCACTGAACGTCAGCTACGCCTCGTCTAATAACGCATGCTAGCGGCGCAAACCAAGACGCTCAATCAGGGAGCGGTAGCGCTCAATGTCGACATCTGCAAGGTACTTAAGCAGACGCTTGCGACGACCAACGAGGAGCAGCAGGCCACGGCGCGAATGGTGATCGTGCTTGTGAACCTTGAGGTGCTCGGTGAGGTCAGAGATTCGCTTCGACAGGAGGGCCACCTGGGCCTCCGGGGAACCGGTATCGGTGTCATGCAGACCGTACTCGGCGAGGATTTCCTTCTTCTCAGCGGACGAAAGGGCCACGAGATAACTCCTTGTTTTTCAGTGTCGTGTATTAATAGAGCCTCTCCCCTTAACAGCAGGATGGTGCACCGCCACGAACCACAGTGAACACCGAGCTGTCAGTCTATCAGGAGACAGCACAAAATTGTGAAATCCCCGCAGCAGCATGCCCCTACAGGCACTGCTGCGTTACGCCCCCGTAGCGATGCCCACTACCACAGTTCAGTCGGGGGAACGGCGGAGTCCTCCAGGATCTCTCGTGTCTTCGCCACATCGCGATGCATGTGCTCCAAGAGATCATCAACGGAGTCAAACTTTTCCATTCCACGCACTCGATCGACAAACTCGACAACCGCGTATCGGTGGTAGAGGTCAGCGTCCTCGTCAAGAACGAAAGCTTCAACGGTGCGGACCGCCCCGTCAAAGGTGGGATTTGTCCCTACCGACACCGCCGTGGGGTACCACTTCTGCGGCTCGATCGTGCCCTCTACCGGGCCTTCATCAACGATGGCGAACCAGCCGGCATAAACGCCATCGGCCGGGAGCGCAATATCACTAGCAAAGCTGATATTGGCAGTGGGGAAACCTAACTGGCGCCCGCCTCGGCCGGCTCCATGAACCACTTCCCCTTCTACTCGTGGGAGGTGGCCAAGCGCCTGGATAGCATCCCTAATGCGAGAATCTGCCAGCGACTGTCGGATGTAGGTACTGGACACGGTATGCCCGTCTTCTTTGAGAAGGGGAACAATCTCGGTGGTGAAACCGTACTCCTCCCCCAACTGGGTAAGAACCTCCGGGGTGCCCGCGGCACGTGCACCGAAGGTAAAGTTCTCTCCCACCACAACATGCTCTGCGTGGAGCCTATCTACCAGCACTTCTTTCACGAAGTCTGCAGGAGCCTGGCCAGCACGTTCCGGGGTAAAGCTGAGGACGACAAACTCATCGATCCCGATTTCATGCGCCAGCTGGGCACGGAATTCGAGAGTAGAAAGTCGGAGGGGAGCAATACCTTTACCCACCACTGAAGAGGGATGGGGGTGGAAACTGAGCATGAGAGAGGTGATGCCATGCTTCTCCGCGTAGTGGGCGGCAGCTGTCGCCAAACGAGCGTGTCCCCGGTGGAGCCCATCAAAAACCCCAATGGTGACAACGCTAGGGCCACGGTCGAGCGGATAGTTTTCTACGCCTTGCCAAATATGCACATTACCAGGGTAATGGGTGAGAGCCGATGGAGGGAATTGAGGAAGCATCGACAAAGCCCAACGAAACGGTAAACAACTACTGCAAGGTGGCTGGGCGCGCGACAAAAACAGACCGTACAGTCCCCGGGTCTGCCTTCGCAAACGTCTCTTCTAGCAGTGCAATTGTGTGCCCCTCTGGGTCAACCCCAGCATAGATTCCGGGGAGACCAGCAGGAGCGATACGCTGTCCCAATGCCACTTTGGTCGCTTCCTCAGCTGAAAGATGACGAGTATCTCTCCCCATGCATGTAGCAGTGTCCAGGTCGAGGGTAAGGTGGGCCCGCTCCCCTGCGTCGATTGCGGCTTTATATTTCTCCAGGGGCTGCGCCCATGACAGGTCGAAGGCCCCGACTCGCGTACGTCGCAATGCAGCGAGATGTGCATGCAGCCCTACCCGTGCGGCTAGATCGCGGGCAAGAGCCCGCACATAGGTGCCGGCTGAACAGCTCACCATAGCGTTGAGCTGCCACCACCCCTCGGGAGTGCGATGGATGTCCGACAAGGAAAACTCATCCACATGGATCGGGCGTGCCGCCAGTTCAACGGACTCTCCCCGCCGTACACGCTCGTAGGCGCGCACCCCTTGAACTTTAATTGCCGAGACGGCAGAAGGAACCTGCTGACTATCGCCTATGAACTGGGCTGCAGCATCGTGCAGTTGGGTTTCGGTGAGAGCGTCCAAAAGCTCGGGAGCATCCGTAGCACACACCTCACCCTCCGCATCTTCTGTAGAGGTCGCCTGGCCGATCACGATAGTGGCCTGGTAACTCTTCGATTCCTGCAGAAGGAACGGCAGCAGCTTTGTGCCCCGCTCAATTCCCACAACGAGCACACCGGTGGCAGCAGGATCGAGGGTGCCGGAGTGACCGACGCGACGGGTGTGGAAAGCCCTTCGCAATACAGAAACAACATCATGGCTGGTCATACCGGCGGGTTTATCAACGACGACAAGTCCAGAGTCAGCCAAGGAAACAGGACGACGAGACATGCCGCTTAGTCTACCTGTGGGGCGGGAAGAACCAACGCAGTGACAATGAGCCCCTCCTCCACCACCCACACCCCGCTGCATTCTGCGAATTCCATGCACTGTGGGGAGGTGTCCTCATAGAGCGCCAGTACCTGCTCTTCAACTCGTGCAGTAAAACGCCCCGAACCGGAAAGATAGGTTGTCGTCTCAGATGTCTTTGCGGTAACGCTGTCCACGATGAGATTCAGCTCTGCGTCCTCAAATCCTAGCCAGGCACCAGTAACCGGATACCAGGCTTTGTAGAGGGCTTCCTTTGCGGAAAAAAGTACCGTGTCAAGGGGAAGATGAGCAGCTTGTTGGCTGAGGTGCTGCCGTTCACCTGGACTGGCAATTGACTCCAGCACATCGGGAGGCAAAGGTCCGGCACGTTCGGCATCGAGACCTAATGTCAGAACCCGATCGGTCGTCGCGACGAGTGCGCATTGGAATCCATGTGTGTGTGCCAAGGCTCCGCACACCCCAACAGGCCATAGTGGCGCGCGTTGTTCATCGCGGAGAAGATCCACACGTGGGTAACCAAGTGTGCTGAGCAGCTCGTGAGCGAGGAGACGTGTTCGTGCAAATTCCCATTGACGGCTGGGAACGGCTTGTGCTACGAGCTCTCTCTCTGCTGGGAGGAGCTGGGCAAGCGCTTCCGCAGCGGCGGCCGAAGTAGCGGTGAAATCTTCGTCATCGCAGAAGCAGTTTCCGTTCACCCCGTGACCAAGATGAGAAACAAGCTGATAGAAAGTATAAAGGTGCTGGCTCATGATAGTGCTTACTTTAAAGCATCAGGTGTTCCATATATAAGCCACTTCCCACGTCGCTGTCGGATAAGCCCTGCGACTGCTCTCACAACAATGAAAAGAACGAACCCGCTCCACAGCCCAGCCAACCCCCAGTGCATGCTGTAGCTCAGCCAAATCATCGGAAGATAACAGCCAAATGCGGCGGCTGCGGTGACATTGCGGAGAAATGCAGCATCCCCTGCGCCAAGAAGGACCCCATCACATGCAAACACGGCACCTGCCACAGGAAGCAAGCACACCATAAACCACCACGGGATAGACGCTTGTGTGAGCACTGCTGAGTCGTGGGTGAAGATTTTCGGAATCACACTGTGCAACGCCGCATAGGCGAGAGCGATAACCGTCGCGATAAGTGTCCCACTCACCACAATCTGTCGTCCCAGCCGACTTGTCTCGGTAGTGCGCTGCGCACCGAGAGACTCCCCCACCAATGACTGTGCAGCAATCGCAATCGAATCGAGGAGGAGGGACGTAAACACCCAGATTTGCCACACAATTTGATGAGCTGCGAGTGTCTCCGCCCCGATACGCGCAGCTACCGCCGAAACGGAAAGAAAGCACACCTGGAACCCAAGAGACCGCACAATTAGGTCTTTACCCATATGGAGCTGTTCACGGACGACCGACCACTGCGGTTTCCAGGACAGCTGATACTGCCGGGCTGTTCGAATCAGTGCAACTAAGAAAAGTAGCCCCGTAGCTGATTGTCCTACGACGTTGGCCCACGCGGAACCATGCAGACCGAGCGCGGGTAAACCCCACCAACCGTAGATAAGGGCTGGGCACAAAACTGCAGATAAACCGAAGCCGATAACAACGAAAATGGGAGGACGACGGACCTCTTGGACACCTCGCATCCACCCATTTCCCGCCATGGACAACAGGATAAAAGGAACTCCCCCTAATGCGATACGCAGCCACAGCACGGTATCGGAGGCTAATTCACCGCCGCCGGTGAGGAGCTGAGCAATGGGCTCCAGAAAAATCTGCATAATAACGAGGATGCTGACGCCTACTAGGAGAGCGAGCCAGCTTGCCTGTACGCCCTCTTGACGGGCAAGCCTCGCCTCGCCAGCCCCATAGAATCGAGCAGATCGTGCCGTTGTCTCGTAGGACAGAAATGTAAGCTGTGACGAAACAACTGCCAGAACTGTGCCGCCAGCAGCGAGTGCTGCTAGTTCGACTGCTCCCAGATGACCAACTAGCGCAGTATCAAAGAGTACATACAGCGGTTCTGCGGCAAGGACAACGAGTGCAGGGAGTGCTAGCCGCAAGAGATCAGGAATGAGGTGCTGTGACAAGTGCTGAGACGGGGTAGGCATCGCTAGTTCAGTGCCCGATGTCCGTCGTGCAGAGGTGGGTCACTCAGTATGATAAGAATTTTCTCGAGCACCTCTGCCAACGTGCTCTGCACGATGAAACCAGCGGCCCGGCGATGCCCTCCGCCTCCAAGATGGCGGGCAATTTCCGCGGCATTGACGAGACTCCGCGAACGGAGAGATCCGGTCCATGTTCCGGGTGTCATCTCCCGCACGACCAAGGCGATTTCTGCTTCTGCAGTAGTACGGACCACCTCGATGAGAGCTTGTACGTCTTCGGGACGAGCGTGACGGTAAACGTCATAAGGGACTGTGGCGTAAACCAAGCCTCTTCCCTTTCCTGCATCCTGAATTAAGGTGGCTGTCTGTAAGACTGTTGCAAGCAGCTCAAGGTAGCTGAAGGGGCGGGTGTCCAGGAGTTGGCGAGTAAGGGTATCCGAATCGATTCCCGCTTGTACGAGGCGTGCTGCATCGCTGTGTGCCCGTGGGCTTCCCCAGTGAAACCCGCCAGTATCGGTAAGGAGACCAGCAAAAAGGCACTGTGCGATATCTTTGGTGAGCTCTAGGTCAAGTTCATCTAGTACATCCAACACGAGCTGAGCTGTCGCATCTGCACGGGGAATGATCACGCTATGGGTGCCAAAGCCGTCATTAGATCGATGATGATCAAGAATGAGGGTATAGGGCACTTTCTCGGCAAGATGGTGCAGTTCTCCCATACGATCAGCAGAACCACAATCCACGACAACCACAAAATCCAGATCATCAGGCATCTCATTGGGACGCACAATACTCTCCGCACCGGGCAGGATCTGTAGTGTTTCTGGAGTGCGGTCAGGGCGTGCGAAACTCAGCCAGGCTTCTTTCCCCATAAGATGGGCGATATGCACGACTGCCAGACCTGAGCCGATAGCATCAGCGTCAGGATTAACGTGCGCAATAACAGCGATTCGGTGGGCGTGGTTTGCAAAGAGGCGGGCTGCTTCAGCGATCGTAACGTGCTGCGCGGTCACGCGTCTCCTTCCTGGGGTGATACACCCTCGCTCTGAATTAGTCGTCAGAATCGACGTCTTCGTTGTCCCGGTAGGGGTTTGCTTCGCCAGCAGGTGAGGCTCCTTCCCGCGCCTTTGCAGTAGCAGCATCAGCAGCACGCGCTTTTGCCAGTAGCTCCTCCATGCGGAGAGCAGCATCGGGAACGGTGTCAGCTTCGAAGCGCAACGTGGGTGTAAACCGAACTCCAGTGCCCTGCCCGACCAAAGTACGCAGCTGGCCTTTGGCCTTATTAAGTGCAGCAGCTGCGGCATTCACGTTAGGAGTCGCATCCAGCGTTTCTCCCCGTACCGTGTAATAGACCGTAGCATCGTGGAGGTCTCCGGTTAGCCGCACGTCAGTGATAGTGACGTATTGCAGGCGAGGGTCTTTAATTTCTCGGTCAATCGCGGTAGCCACGATCTCACCGATACGCTTTGCGAGTCGGCGCGTACGGGGCGATGATGCCATAAGGCCCTCCTCTGACGAAGTATGCCGCTACACGGTACACGGCATGACAGTGTGTGACGTACCTTTCGAGAATACCCAATAACGGGGTGAACAGGTGAGGCGGCTCCCTCGAATGCGAGAATAAGGGGAAGCTGACATATTGCCAAGTTTTGGGGAACGGTACCCACTTAGCCATCCTGATTTCGTCTCAACTGTGAAAAACAGCTTCTGCCAAAGCACATTTGACTAAGTTCAATAGGGAAAGCCAACCATTCCATGAGGAGACTACTGTGACGGTCGAAACCGCTATTATTCCCGAACTCCGCAAGTCTCGTATCTCCGCTGCCTGCGCATTCGGCGTTCACGCCATGCTGCTGGTGGCGTTGGTGACGTCTTTGCCGAGCCTAGTTCCCATCCTCGGGCTTGAACTCCGCCATGTCGCGTATATCGTTCTCGCTCTCTCCATTATTGCTGCAGTGGGTTCTACCCTCATGACCTTGGTCGCGAAGCGTACCTCCTCTGCATTCTCCATTCGTATCGCACTGGGGATGCTGGTTGTTTCTGGCCTGTTCCTCGCGTTTACCCCTGCCGCTGCAGAAAATGCCCGTCTGCCCTTGTTCTGCGTCTCTATCCTGATCTACGGGCTCTCTGTCGGTTCTATCGATGCTACGACCAACATGCAGGCCGTGGCTATTCAGCGCCGCTACGGACGAGTTATTCTCAACTCCTTCCACGCCATTTGGTCAGTGGGTGCCATCGTCGGCTCCTTGCTGGTGTCCGCAGGCCAAGCGATTGGCGATATGGCCGGATTCGGCCCTCATAAAAGTGCTGCCGGGGATGTAGTTTCTGATCCCTACCTCTACCCGCGCTACATGTGGACGATGATTACGGTAGTCCTCATCCTCGCCGTTGTAAGTCTCATCATCTCTCCGAAGATGCTCGAGTACGGCCGGGAGAAAGACTCCCTAGTCGATGACCAGGGCAACAAGATTAAGTTTGCCGCACCGATGAAGGCCTTTGCCGCTCTCTGTGCTGCCATGGCGTTCTTCTACGCCATCGACTTTGGTATTCAGAACTGGTCCCCACTCTATTTGGAACAGCTCCTCGAGGCAGATAAAGCCACTGCACCCCTGGGTGTTACGGTCTACACCATCTTTGGTCTGATCGCCCGCTCACTCGCTGATCGCGTCGTCAACAAGCTTGGCGAGGTCAAAACTCTCGCACTGGCTGCGGTTGTCTCCATCATCGGTATGATCGTCGTTCTCACAGCTTCGAACGCCATCGTCGCTGTGGTTGGCTTTGCGATTGTGGGTTGTGGTGTTCCGATCACCGCCCCGCTGTGCTTCTCCACTGCCGGATACATGGTTCCTATCAACCAGATGGACGAAGCTGTCGGCCGGCTTAACCTTTTCAATTACGCTGGTACCGTTTTCGGCGGCGGCATTGTCGGTTTGATCGCTGGCGACAACCTGAAAATCGCCATGATCTTCCCCTTGGTGATGGCAGTTTTGCTTCTACTGACCTCGCCGTCGTTTAAGAAGCCCGACGTTATTGTTGACTAAAGCACACGAGCTGCACCGCAGCCCGCATTGCTTACAACTTCATAATGATGTCCCCTCCGGACTCATCCGGAGGGGACATCATTATGGGAAAACTCAAAATGGAATTAGTTAGTTCGTCTCTTACTTGAGAACATCCGTGAAGGTGATGCCACCAACATCCACAGTATCGCCTTCTTCGACAGCTTCCAGGTCGGTGGGACGACGGAAGAAGGGCGACAGACAAACAAGCGCGACACACATCACGAGGGGGAAAAGCATTGCTACCTTCATATCACCCTGCGAGATGAGACCAACCACACCGCCGCCTAGCAGGGTACCGATGTAGTTGAAGAGGTTGAGGCGCCCAATAGCTTCGTCGAGCTGTTCCATTGGCACCAGGTAGCCGGCAGTGGAGAAGCACAGCGGGGCGGTGATCGGAACACCACAACCCACAATTGCGAAGCCAACCACAGCGACAATCGGAGACTTGGCGAGTAGGACGATGACCATGCCAATAAGGGAGATAATGGAGGCAACAAAAAGCGTCTTGCTTTCACCGAAGCGGCGAGCCAGCCGGTCAGCAACGATACGAGCGATCATCCCGAGAACCATGTAGCAGGAGAGACCCAACGGGGCAATGGCCTTATCGGCGTGCTCGGTATCCGTCAGGAAGACGGCGGACCAGTTCTGAATACCAAAGTCGATGGTGTAGAAGAAGACCATGGCTGCACAGAGAGCGGCAAAGATCTTCATCGGCGGGTGGAACTTCTTCTTCACCTCAGCACTGGTCTCATCCTCTTCGTGACCGTACTTCAACATCTTCGGGGAGATGATGAAGATAACAATGGTGAGGAGGAGGATGAGGGTCACCATTGTCCACATGTAGCGCTGATAAAGGTAGGGATCGCCGTCAGCGGTGGGACCGAATCCCATCTTTCCGGCAACCCACTGGCCTAGAGAAACTACGAGGGAGCCAACGATGGCACCGGCCGACCACACTGCATGGAAGGAGTTGAGAATAACTCGTCCGTAGCGACGCTGGATAGCCACGGCCTGCATGTTGGTGGTTGCATCAAGTGCACCCACGGCAAACCCATAGAAGATCGCACAGATGATAAAGACGGGGAGCTTAGAGTTACCGGGGGATGCAGGGCCAAAGGTGAGGCCGAAACTGGCGAGAATAAGTAGTGCGAGTGCGACACGAATAGCGAAGGCACTGGAAGTCTTACTAGCAACAATGGTAATAACGACAGAACCCACTGCAGAGAAAGCTGAAAGAGCGAGAACGACGAGAGCGATCTTAGAAGCTGAGATACCCAGCAGTGGCATAAGAGAGGGCAGAGAAGTTAGGAGAGCCACCAGCAGCATGGCCTGAATAGCAAAAGCTGCGGAGTCCGCAGCGCGTGCTTTCTTCAGTTCGGGGGTGATAGTGGACAGGGCTAACGGATCCGCGTTCTTGGTGAACAAAGACATCAACGTCTCCTTTGGGCGAATTACTAACCTGCACTCACACTATGACTCTTACGTTCCCCTTATATTCTGGCTCTCTAAAACCTTTCTAAGCGTCTGAGAACTTTCTTAATTTCTTGCTCTGCAATACCCTTTTACATCAATGTGAAGCGCGTCACTATGCGGAATTATTGGAAGATTAGGACAAGTCTCGTCTCACATAACCCAAAGATAGCTTGGGGTTTAGTTAGATACTCCGAATACGTATTTCCACATGATGAAATTGAGGTAGTTTTGGGTAAATAATGGTGAACGTCTCTGACACAACAAAAACTTTTTCACAATTTACGCATCTACCCCCATATTTCACCCCCATTTTTACCCCCTTCGCTACCCCCGTGGCTACCTTTCGCCATTTTTTGCCACTTCAAACGGTAAAAGAGGCTCCCTTCCCACTAGAAGAAGGGAGCCTCTTGTTACGTACTATTTACACGTGTAACGCAAAACTAGTCGCGTGGCTTCTCGACAATTTCGTAAACCTCGATAATGTCGTCAACCTTAATATCGGAATATCCAACTGTAAGACCACATTCGAAACCTTCACGAACCTCCGTCACGTCATCCTTTTCACGCCGTAGCGAGTTTACAGATGTCTCCGGACAGACAACATTGCCATCTCGCACAATACGAGCCTTAGCATTACGCCGGACAATTCCGTCCTTAATCATGCAGCCAGCGATCGTACCAACCTTGGAAGACTTGAACAGTGCACGAATCTCGGCATGGCCAATGACATGCTCTTCGTAGATCGGTTTGAGAAGACCCTTCAGAGCCTTTTCCACTTCATCAATAGCCTCATAGATGACGGTGTAGTAACGAATCTCCACACCTTCACGGTTGGCGATCTCCGTGGCCTTACCCTCGGCACGGACGTTATAACCAATGATGACGGCGTCAGAAGCTTGCGCCAGCATGACGTTCGTCTCCGTCACAGCGCCAACACCACGGTCAATGATGTTGAGCTCAACTTCGTCGTCAACCTCAATCTCCAGCAACGACGACTCAAGAGCTTCGACCGTGCCAGAGTTGTCACCCTTAAGGATGAGGTTGAGCTTCGACGTCTCCTTCAAGACCTCGTCGAGATCCTCCAGGCTGACGCGCTTACGAGTCTTGGCTGCCAGTGCGTTGCGCTTGCGTGCGTCACGCTTCTCGGCAATCTGCCGGGCAATACGGTCTTCTTCAACGACCAGGAAGTTATCACCTGCACCGGGGACACTCGTAAAACCAAGCACCTGTACCGGCCGAGAGGGCTTTGCTTCCTCGAGGTCGTTACCGTATTCATCAACCATACGACGCACACGGCCATAGGATTCACCAGCGACAATCGAGTCGCCAATATGCAGAGTACCGCGCTGCACCAGCACCGTTGCCATCGGTCCACGACCACGGTCAAGGTGAGCTTCAATAGCGACACCCTGTGCCGGCATATCCGGATTGGCCCGCAGATCAAGCGTGGCATCAGTGGTCAGCAGCACAGCTTCCAGCAGCTTATCGATATTGACACCATGCTTGGCATCAATTTCGACGAACATCGTCTCGCCACCGTATTCTTCCGGTACCAAGCCGTATTCAGTCATCTGGCCACGGATGCGCTCGGGGTTTGCAGACTCTTTGTCAATCTTGGTGATGGCCACCACGATCGGAACGTCTGCAGCTTTGGCGTGGTTGATGGCTTCCACTGTCTGCGGCATGACGCCGTCATCAGCGGCAACCACAATGACCGCCAAGTCTGTCGACTTAGCACCGCGTGCACGCATAGCCGTGAATGCTTCGTGGCCAGGGGTATCGATAAACGTGATGACACGAGTACGTCCATCCATCGGAAGACGCACCTGGTAGGCACCGATGTGCTGGGTAATACCACCGGCTTCGCTCTCACCAACATTGGTGCGGCGAATAGTATCCAGCAAGCGGGTTTTACCGTGGTCAACGTGGCCCATAATGGTGACCACCGGCGGACGACGCTTGAGTTCATCATCGTCACCGGCATCCACACCGAATTCGAGGTCGAAGGATTCGAGCAGTTCGCGATCCTCGTCCTCAGGGCTGACCACCTGTACCTTGAAGTTCATCTCGTCGCCGAGGAGCTCCAGGATATCGTCCGACACGGACTGGGTAGCCGTTACCATCTCACCGAGGTTGAACAGCACCTGTACCAGAGATGCCGGATTGGCATCGATCTTCTCTGCAAAGTCAGCGAGGGAAGCACCGCGGGAAAGGCGCACAACTTCGCCATTTCCCTTGGGAAGCCGCACACCGCCCACTGAGGGCGCCTGCATTGCTTCATACTCTTGCTTCTTCTGTCGCTTCGACTTCTTTCCACGACGAGGTGCGGCACCCGGACGACCAAAAGCCCCTGCAGTACCACCGCGACGGCCTCCACGACCACCACGGAAACCCCCATTGCCAGGTCCATTACCGGAACTCGCTTGTCCTGCGGGACCACGGCTACCGCCGCCGAATCCGCCACCGCGACCGCCACGGCCGCCAGCTGCAGGAGTCGGCGCCTCAGCAGCACCAGAATGGCGTGGCATGGCTGTAGGGGTGGGGAAACGGCCGGAACGACGGTTCTCGCTGCCGCGGTTACCGCGGTTGTTGGAAGAGCGTCCACCCTGACCACCAGCACGTCCACCCTGGTTCTTCTGACCTCCCTGGCCACCTTGGGCTCCAGGGCGAGGACCAGGACGGCCACCACCTGGACGCGGCATCGGCCGCGGAGCTGGCTGCTCATCGGGGGTGGAGAAGGGGTTATTAGCGACGTGCGGACGACGTGCGGCAGCCTTCGCGGCAGCTGCCGGCGAAGGACGCGGTGCTCGCGGTTTCGCAGCTGCACCAGGCTTCGGAGCCTTCGTCGTCTTTGCCGCATCCTTGGCGACAGCAGCAGGACTTGGTTTAGCAGCGGTCGTGGCAGACTCTTCTGCTGCTGTACTTGTACTGGGGGAAGCGGGCTTCGGGGCCGGCTTCTTGGGAGCAGCCGGCTTGGCGCTCACCTTCGTGGAGGCGGCGGCTGGCGTGTCGCTAGCGGCTGCAGCACTAGCTGCAACGGTTGGTTTAGCTGCGGGCTTCTTAGCTGCGGGCTTCTTCGCAGCAGCGGGGGTAGCGGTATCAGCAGCCTTCTCCTTTGCAGGCTGCGGGGTCGCTTCTGCTTGGGCAGCTTTTTCAGCAAATTGTTTGCGGATGCGACGCGCGACCGGAGCTTCCACTGTGGAGCTCGCGGATTTTACGAATTCGCCCTGCTGATTCAGGGTCTCTAGAAGTTGTTTGGATGTTACTCCGAGCTCTTTTGCTAGCTCGTGAACACGGGCCTTTCCAGCCACTTTTCTCCTCACTCAGAGGTCAAGCGCCGAAAAGGTGCTCGACCTCAATGGTTACTGTGATTGCCGTTCATCGGAGGGACTTCACGGTGTACTCATCAGCGGTCGGTCTCACTTTCATATCTGTTGATGGGATGTCACTCTACCGAGTGAACATTTCCATCCGGGGTGCTGCACCATGCTGATACTGCCTGAGTCGCAGTATCGGTGTTCAGCAGTCCTTGCACACGTAAGGCTCGATGGAATGCGTGACGCTGCAGTGCGAGTTCGTATACTTGCTGATCAGGCAAGATCCATGCTCCCCTACCAGGCAGCACGGCTCGCGGGTCAAATACTAACTCGGTGCCGTCAGCAGTGCGCCTACTGACAAATCGCCACAGGGTCGAGCACTCTCGTCGTTCCCGCGTTACAATGCACATTCGGGTGGGACGATGAACCTTACGTATAGCCACAGGCTATTGTATCGAATTCCGTGGTAAATCCCCGAATTCGAGGAGCTGGGCGCGGCGCACACCGTACGCGAACGTTAGGCTTCCGCACGCTCCGGTGGCTCAGTGGACACACCATCTGACCGGATATCGATACGCCAACCTGTCAGACGGGCCGCCAACCGAGCATTCTGCCCTTCTTTACCAATGGCTAGCGACAGCTGATAATCAGGCACAATGACGCGAGCAGCCTTCGTTTCCTCGTCCAACACCGTCACTGACAGCGCTTTCGCAGGAGAGAGAGCATTACCCACGAAAACGGCAGGATCATCATCCCAATCAACAATGTCGATCTTCTCCCCACCCAGTTCGCGCATGACGTTCCGGACACGCTGTCCCATCGTGCCGATGCAGGCACCCTTAGCGTTAATACCCTCCTTGAGGGAACGAACTGCGATCTTCGAGCGGTGACCTGCTTCACGCGCGACTGAGGTGATCTCAACCTCACCGGCGTCGATTTCAGGAACTTCCAGACGGAATAGTTCACGCACCATATTGGGGTGAGTCCGAGACAGCAGAATCTGCGTGCTGCTTGTTCCTCGCCGTACACCGACAACGAAGCACTTCAGCCGGTCGCCATGGTTGTAGTGCTCACCAGGCACCTGCTCACTCGGAGCGAGAATACCTTCCTGCGAATCCATTTCTGTACCCAGCTGCACGACGACCATACCACGCTTATTAGCAGCCGCGTCGCGCTGTACGATACCGGCGACAATCTCGCCCTGCTGTGCAGCATACTGGCCATAGGTGCGATCATTCTCCGCATCACGGAGCCGCTGTAAGATAACCTGTCGGGCGGTGGTCGCGGCAACGCGGCCAAAGTTATTGGGGGTGTCGTCATACTCCGAAATAATGGCCCCGTCCTCATCAAACTCTTTGACCAGGACGGTGACAGCACCTGTCTTTTCGTTGATATCAATAGAAGCGTGTGGCTGGTGGCCTTCGGTATGGCGGTAAGCGCTCAAAAGGGCCTGACGGATGGTTTCGATCATGTCTTTGACCGGAATACCTTTTTCGGCTTCAATCATCCGCAG
>OKDF01000265.1_pt1 | contig 23937 bp, 31 predicted proteins | sample 1613721 | NCBI WGS metagenome assembly OKDF01 (sample SAMN04436873, study PRJEB24849) | human gut metagenome | biome: human gut; feature: NICU; material: stool | host: Homo sapiens | place: USA: Saint Louis, MO | collected 2011-09-21
GTGGAAGCTGATCCGGACAAAAACGGATTTGTGAAGCCGGAAGAAAAACCGCCATTCCGAGATCCAGATGATGAAGTTGATACATCAGAAAATTATGAGCAGATGAGCCTGTTTTAAACAGTGAGTGTTTTTAGAAAACGCACCTTATAAGCATCCAGATAAACGGTTGGTTTTTCCATTTTTTAAAAAATACGAAAATGCACCACATAAAATCAATGCAAGCCAGAGAAATCAAGGCTTTGCGAAATGTTTTCTGTGAAAGTTAAGAGGTGTTGTACAGTAACGGCAGAAAAAAAGAGAAAAATCCTGTGATACAGAGAAGGAGGTTTTTATGAACGAGAATGAGCGAACCGCTGTTAACCAGCTTAAGAACATCAGAGAAGTTTCGGCGGTGAAACTTAAAAAGATTGACAAGGGCAGTCCGGATGCAAAGCCGCTTGTTTATATTTCAAATATTAAACGAGCAGATATCCTTTTGAGAATGATTAATGAGCTGGAAGCGTACCGGGCAATCGGAACGGTGGAAGAATGTCGAGCGGCGGTAGAACAGCGGAAAGATGATGAAGAATTAAAGCCGTGTCCGTTCTGTGGCAGAAAAGCAAAAGTAAAAGCGACAAAGAAAGAAAGCGAGGATTAATTTTTATGAACAAAAAAGATGTATTAGAAATCAAGCGAAGATTTCGAAAAGAAGCGTGTACATTCACAAGAATGTGCGGATGTTATGTGGACGCAGACCATAATAAAATCACAAAAATCGGTGAGACATTTTTAAATCTGGAAGATGCGGAGTATTTTAAATATCTTGACATTGCAAAAAAGACATTGTCCGGAAGACTTGGAAATAATCTTTTAGAACTGGAATTTCCGCTTACAGAGGAAGAAACAGGAGGAAGACAGCAGTTTTTAATGGGACTGCGTGAAAGCAAACTGAAAAATGATGATCTGCTTGATACTTTTTACGACATGATCATTGACAGCTACGATTACGTTGGAAATTATCTGATTCTGATTTTCCATGATGCCTATGATGTTATGACAAAAACCTCGGACAACGATAAATTAGATGAATCCGAAGAAGTTTACGAATATCTGCTTTGTGCAATCTGTCCGGTGACGTTGACAAATCCGAAACTCGGATATTGTGAGGAAGAAAACAGGATTGAATCTATCGTCAGGAACTGGGTTGTCGGTGCACCAGATACAGGTTTTGTATTTCCAGCATTTACAGACCGAAGCACAGACATCCATTCCGTTATGTTTTATACAAAAGACACCAGAACCCCACACCGGGAGTTTATGACTGCTGGACTTGGTTGTGAGGAAAAGCAGACTTCAACAGAAAAGAAAATTACATTTCAAAAAATAATAAATGATGTCATTGGAGATGATGAAGACGGTCACATTGCCGCCTCAGATGCAGTTCACAATTCACTGAATGACGTTTTGGTTGAAAATCGCAATGAAGATCCAGACGAAGAAGCAATTGGTGTTGAGCTTACGAAGGACATTATTAAAAATTGTCTGGATGAGATAGGACTTGACGATAAGAGTAGAAACGTGTTTATCGAAGCCTGTGAAGAAATGCTTCCGGAGCACACGCTTGTCGAGGAAGTCGTAGACGACAAGGCAGTTGCGAGAGCAAATAGAAGAAAGCTTGTTTTCGACATGAAAGAACTGTTAATGGCAGCCGCAAACAGATTGCAGGATGTGTATTCAGACGACAGTGGACTTGTTGAAGACATCAGAAAAATGGTTTAAGAAAATTAGAAAGGAGCTGGAGCTTCCCGGGAAGATGCGCATCGGCTCCTTGAAAAAGAAATGGAATCAGTCCAAGAAAGAATGGAGCGGATCGGAGCATATGAGAAAATAGCATCTTTTATGCAGAAAGAAAAGCAACCATATGAGTTTAAAAGAAAATACGCACAGATCAGAGCAGAGGAATTTGCAAACGAATGTGACGGGCGAGGATTAAATTACCATGTATCGGTTGGAGGATTAGACAGTATCATTTTATATCTGTTTTTAAATGAGATTTGTGGCATCAATGTACCGGGTGTCAGTGCTTCATCATTGGAAGATAAAAGCATTCAGAGAGTACATAAGGCACTGGGAATCATCAATGTACCGCCATTAAAGCGAGAAGACGGTACCTATTGGACGAAACCGAAAGTTATACAGGAATTTGGGTTTCCGGTAATATCGAAAGAAGTTGCTGCAAAGATTGAGTTATTACAGAATCCATCGGAAAAGAATAAAACTGTCAGACACGCAATCATAACCGGAGAGACTGGAGAATATGGCGGATGGCAGAAAAACTCTAAAATGCAGCTAAAACAGAGATGGTTAAAGCTGTTCGGTGGATATGAAAACGAAAATGAAGGGTGTGATTATCAGAAGCCAGATTTTCTCGTATCGTCCAAGTGTTGTTATTACCTTAAAGAGAAAAACTGTGATGACTGGGGAAAAGAGCATAACAGTGTGCCGTATCTGGGACTGATGGCATCCGAAGGTGGCAGGCGTGCCAAGAGCTTGCGGATGAACGGATGTAATTATTTTGGAGCATCCACGATCAGATCAGCACCATTCGCAATCTTCCATAGGCAGGACATTTTAAAACTCGCACTGGAAATGGACGAACTGTGGAAAGCCGGACTGAGAGAAAAATATCATGAGAAACTTTTGAGAGATGGAAAATTATCTGAAAGTTTTGAAATGCCAGACAGCATTATACCGGAGATCTACGGAGCGATTGAGAAAAAGCCAGATGGGACGCTCTACACAACTAAGGCACAACGTACCGGATGCAGCATGTGCGGTTTTGGAATCCACATGGAGAAACGACCGCATCGGTTTGATCTATTATATGAGAGCAACCCGAAAGAGTGGGATTATTTGATGTTCCACATGTGCAAGGATGCTGACGGGAACGACTACGGATGGGCGAAGGTTCTGGACTACATTGGAGTTGGATGGGATCCGACAACGATCGTGGGTAATTGCAAGGGGCAGATGAGCTTGCCATTAGATCAAATGTGATATATAAAAAGCACCTGCCAGAAACAGGTGCGTTGCATTCAAGCCGGGATTCGAACCCGGGACCAATCGCTTAGTAGGCGACCGCTCTATCCAACTGAGCTACTTGGCCGTATTAATAGACAAATAATATGATACTACAACTAATTGTAAAAGTCAATATTACATAGAAAGGAGCCGAACCTCCGGCCGGGGTAACGATATATCGGGTTCCTTTTGGAAAAATGATTAACGGAGAATTGATAGTTGATAATTTTGCCGGTGGTGGCGGTGCTTCCACTGGAATCGAATTAGCAACCGGATACAGCGTTGATATTGCAATCAATCATGATCCAGAAGCTATTAAGATGCACAAGGCAAATCATCCAAATACAAAGCATTATTGTGAAAATGTGTGGGCGGTTGATCCTGTCAAGGCTTGTAAAGGACATCCTGTCGGACTTGCCTGGTTCTCCCCAGATTGTAAGCATTTTAGCAAGGCAAAGGGTGGAAAACCAAAAGATAAAAATATCAGAGGTCTTGCATGGGTAGCATTACGCTGGGCAGGGCTTGTCAGACCGAGGATTATCATGTTGGAAAACGTGGAAGAGTTTAAGACATGGGGACCATTAAACAGACGACATCATCCGATTAGGGCAAAGCAAGGCAAGACGTTTGAGAGATTTGTACAACAGCTTCGGGATCTTGGCTATGAAGTGGAGTTCCGCGAGCTGATCGCAGCCGATTATGGTGCGCCGACCATGCGAAAACGATTCTTTATGGTTGCACGGTGTGACGGCAAGTCGATAGTCTGGCCAGAGCCAACGCACGGACCGGCAGACAGTGAAGAGGTAAAGGCAGGATTGAAAAAACCTTATGTTGGAGCATATACGCAGTTGGATTTTTCCTTGCCCTGTCCAAGTATCTTTGATACTTCGGAAGAAATAAAAGAGAAATACGGAATCCGGGCAGTGAGACCACTGGCACAAAAGACAATGGACAGGATAGCAAGGGGATTAAAAAAATTCGTTCTGGATAATCCAGAGCCTTTTATCATTCAGTGTAATCATGGTGGTGAGCGTAGACCGAACGATATCCGGGAACCAATGCCAACCATTACAGGAAAACACGGATATGGGATTGTAGAGCCTTACATGGTGCAGATCGGACAGACTGGATTTACAAAAGACCGGAGCAAAGATGTCCGGGAGCCGCTTACAACCATTGTGAGTAAAAATGAGCATTGCCTGATAAGTCCTACGTTGATCCAGTACCATTCGGAAACCTCAAAAGATGGAGTAAGAGGACAAACTATAGAAGACCCAATCATGACAGTTGACAGCTCTAACAGATACGGACTGGTTACATCATTTTTGAGTAAATTTTATAAAACCGGAATTGGGCAGGACATAAGAGAACCGCTCGGAACGGTAACGGCAAATGCAGGTGGCGGACACTTTGGAGAGGTAAGAGCTTTTTTAATTAAATATTATGGAGATGCGACCGGACAAGATATTGAAAAACCACTTGATACCGTGACAACTAAGGACAGATTTGGATTGGTGACAATAGAGGGTGTGGATTATCAGATTGTAGATATCGGACTTCGAATGTTAGAGCCAAGAGAGTTGTATGGATGCCAGGGATTCCCGGATGATTACATAATCGACCATGACTACACAGGAAAAACATATCCGAGAAGTGAGCAGGTCAGAAGATGCGGAAATGCAGTGTGTCCACCGATACCAGCAGCATTGGTTAGAGCCAATCTGCCAGAACTGTGTATTGCGGAACGAACACCGAACATGAGGATGGAAGCAGAGCAGACCGGACAACTCCGGTTTGCGTAGTTCAATTAGAATTTACAAAATGTAACAAATATGTAAAGAGAAAGGACAAAAACAATATGAAAACGAAAGAATTTGCAAATAAATTCGGCGTTTCGGTAGAAGAGATGTGTGGGATAACAGAACTGTCACGTCAGGGTTTAAATGCTATTGTGAGCGGAAAAAGTCCAAAACCAAGTAAGGCAAAGCGAATTGCTTTATATAATTTGAGAGATTACGCAGCAATTCGCCGTGCGCAGGATATTAAGAAAGCCAACGAAGATTATGAAAACAGAATGAAAATGGCTGAAATATTTTATGTAAATTAGAATTTAGTGGAGGAAAGGAAAACTATGTGCACAATGGAATGGAAAGAGGTTGAACCAGAACAAAGTGATTGGGAAAAACAAGTAAACATAATCGCTTATTACGGAAGTGTCACTATTGGAAGTATTGTTTACTGCGGTGACGGGACAGGATGGCAGTCCGTGATTGATGGTCGCATGGATTTCATGCAAGCAAAATCCTTAGAAGATGCAAAAAGGAAAATGATTGATATACTGGACAATCATTGTACTGATCAGATTAACTATTATGAGGAACTGCGAGAAAGCATTGAAGAATTAAACTGAACTTTAATTAATTAAAAAAGAGAGGAAATGAGCATGAATATTGAAAGTTTTAAAGTAATTTACAGTGAGAGAGTAATAAATCCGATTGATGTTGAGCCAAGTTTTAAAGATACCTTGCCTGTTAATAGTGATCCATCAATCAGTAAACCTAACTATCTGCGCATTACATTTATTGACGAGGACGGAGAATTGGCGGTGGTGCTTGATGAAAGTCGGAAGTTCAAATTCGTAAGACGGTGAGCAGTGCTGAACTTTAACGGAAAGAAGGTGAGACGAAATGAAGATTATTATAGGAATCATAATATATGCGTTCATCGGATGCGTATTTGCTGGATTTTTAGATGATGATACTTCACCAAATGCGGATACACTGGCACAGATAGCATTCTGGCCGATATTACTGCTTATTATCATTGCAGGTATACTTTCCACGATTCCAATAACAATTGGACGAGTATTAAGAGCCATTTTTGATTTTTTCAGCATGAATCAATAGGAGATATACAAATGATTATAAAAAGGTGTGATAGATGTGGGAAAACCTATGATAAGAATTCGATTTATGAATTACATCCAAGAATTGGAATCAAAGAAATAACTTTAGGACTTGGAATTGTAACAGATTCAGGAGGTTGTAAAAAAATATACGATTTATGCGATGATTGCGTGAAGGATTTTAAAAAGTGGATGAAAAACTCGGAGGGATGATGAACACAACAGAACATGGCGTAGAGGTTCGAAAAAAGATAAAAAAAGCAATTATCTGGTACATAGAACAGCATGGGTACGCACCTACCATTCGGGAAATCGGTGAAATGGTGGGATTAAGCAGCACATCCAGCGTTCATAATCATCTGATGAGAATGATTGATAATGGAGAACTGGAAACAGACGATAAAGTTGGAAGCCCAAGAGCTATCAGGGTGCCAGGATATAAACTTATGAAAAACTGAATACTGAAAATATTGCCGGCTGAAATATGCCGGTAAAAAAATACATATCAAAGAACGTATGTTCCGACCATATGTGCGTAACTACAAACTAAAAAGAGCCTGTGCTGGTAACACAAGCCCTTTAGAAAGTGTTATACACTTCCATCGACAAGAAGAGTATAGCATTTTCTGCCCAGATCGTAAAGGGGGATTTGCTATGACAAAAGCAGAATTAATTAACGATGTAGTTTATGAGATGGCAGGATATCTGACACCGGAAGGAATTGACCGCCTTAAGACTGTAATTACTTTTAAGTTGGTCAACATTAATCTGACCGCAACAGAGACATTGCCGTCTACAAACGTGTACGACAATGAATGGATCATGGAGCGATATATAATCGACCTCACCGCTATAGGAAGAAAGCGGAGTACGATTAAGTTGTACATCACGATTATAAAAAAATTCTTTTTAGAAACCGGCTTAAATTATCACACCTGTACCGGGCAGGATGTAATGGATTATATCGCTACCAGATTACATAAAGATAAGATTTCAAAATCATATGCTTCCACGATTCAAAAATATATGTCCTCATTTTTCGCATGGGCTTACCGCAAGAAGCATATCGAGGATGATGTATCCAGAGATATAGATAAAATCAGACAGCCGCAGAAGAGAAAAGAGCGTTTATCTGATGAAGAGATTGCCAGAGCATCCTTATCTATCGGTCATGACCTGCGATTAAATGCGTTATTTGAATTAATGCTTGCCGCTGGTCCTCGTGTCGGGGAGATTGTAAACCTTAATATTGACAACCTCGATTTTGCACGAAAGGAAATCCACATTTGGGGAGAAAAAACGTCACAGTGGCGCACTTGCTTTATGACAGAGAGATGTAAACAGGCATTACAACAGTACATCGGAGATCGCACGGAAGGCGCAGTGTTTATCGGCTTACGTGGCAGAGGACGGATGTGTAATAAGTCAATTGAGGATATGACAAAAGAGATCGCACTTGCTGGCGGTTGTAAATTCAGCGCCACGGTACATTCATTTCGCAAGACATTTGCATCAAGGGAATATAGGCGGACAAAAGATGTGTTGTTTGTATCAAAGAGATTAGGACATTCCAGTACTGATGTGACAATTAAATATTATATCTGTGACGATATTGAGCTGGATCGGATGCAGGCGAATTTGGCTGCATAAATTTTATAATAACACTTGACATATGGTGCACCATATGATATTATAATTACAGGAGGTGAGATAGTGATGGGCAAGAAAAACAAAAGAAAAAAGAAACAGAAAAGAACAGAGAGAATTATAAGTCTTACTGTAAAAGCTCTAGTCGGAATTGGCGCATTCATGACAGGGCTAGCAAGTCTTATAAATTCTCTCCGATGAAAGGAAGGGGCGAAAGCCCCAACCTTTTAATTATTATAGCCCATCTTATAATATATGAAAAGAGAAAAATTTAGTGAGATATTTTTAATAGTAGCGATTATTATTTTTATTGGAAGAAAGCATGATATTTACTCTAGTGTTATGCTTATACTTGCATCTATATTTATGCTTATTGATGTAATTCCAAAGCTATGGAAGGAGCTAAAAAGATAATGCCTATAGGAAAACCATCAGCGCAAACAATAGCATCAAAAAAGTATCAATCAAAAGCAGGATATATCTCTAAGTCTTATAAACTCAAAAGGGAGGTAGCAGATGCTTTTGCAAGTGCATGTGAAGCTTCCGGTGTGAGTCAGGCTGCAAAGATTACAGAACTAATGAGGAATTATATTGAATCAGTAGATAATAGGAATGAGAATAATTAAAGTGTGTACAAAACTTTACAGAAAAATGTGATATACAGTAAATAAGCAACATGAGCAGATCGAAAAGGTCTGCTCTTTTTATTTGCAGGAAGGAGGATTTTAATTGAATACGGTCGAACCAATCAGAGACATCAACACAGTCTGGGACATAGCAGACTACCTGGGGGAAAAAAGCGAACGGAATAAGATCATGTTTCTGTTCGGAATTTATGTAGGCATCAGAGTATCTGACATTTTGAGCTTAAAGGTAAGAGATGTGAGAGATATGAACTATGTCAGCATCCGGGAGATGAAAACCGGAAAAGAGAAACGCTTTCCGATTAATGAGGAATTAAGGCCTTTACTTAATAGGTACATAAAAGGAAAAGCAGATTATGAACCGCTGTTTCCATCGAGACAGCAAAACAAAGCGTTATCCAGATGTCAGGCGTACAATATATTATCAACTGCCGGGGAGAAGTTTGGGTTGCAGCATATCGGAACGCATACCATGAGGAAGACGTTTGGATATCATTTTTACCAGCAGACGCATGATATCGTGACATTACAGAAGATATTTAATCATGATAACACACACATAACTATGCGATATATAGGACTGGAGCAGGACGCTATCAGCGAATCAATCATGAAGCTATCGTTTAAAAAGAGACGATAGTTATTTTTTTATCAGTAAAGTTAAACATAAAACTTTTAATGTATAACTGATTGGATATGATATGAGTTTCTTCTATTAAAAAAGAAAAATAGAGCGAGCTATACAGAATGTAAAGATATGATAAAGTGAGCGAGGTGGAGCAGATGAATAAAGAAAAGTATTCTGATCCAACAGCAGAACAGGCGATTGCTAATGTGATGTGAAAGGAAAAGAAAAAGAATCATTGCAACTGGGAAAAGTTCATGGCGAACAAGACGAACATGGAGCAGAAGATGGAGAAGCTTATAAAAAAATAAAAGTGTGTACAAAAGTTTACAACGAGGTGTGTTATAAAGATAAAGTAAAGCGTGGCTGATGAAGCTGCGCTTTTCCATTTACTTAATCCTCTTAATACGACACCAGACATTCAATTCTATTTGGATGTCTGGAAAGAAAGAAGATGATGAGATGGCGAAGGAATACGCCAAGCCCTTCTATAACTCCGCCGCATGGAAGAATATGCGGAAGGAAATATTGAAGAGGGATAATTATAAATGTCAATGTAAAGGATGTCATGAGGTTGCTACAGAGGTTCATCACAAGACAGAGATTACAGAAGAAAATATTCATGACATTAATATAACTTTGAATCCAAACAATTTAATTTCTTTATGTTCAGAATGTCATAAGGCAATCACGAAAGCTGAACATGGAAAAGAACAGATTGGAATTGTTCGTTATGTAATTGATGAATCTGGTTATCCGATTCCAATCACTCCCCCCGGTGGTCATTGAGATTTTCCGGGGTGTTGAAGACCGAGGGCATCCCACACGTAGAACCGACCGGAAATGCGAGTAAGGGGTGTAGGAAGGAGGTTTCCATTCAATGGGAAATGGTTATACACCGATTTACACAGAAAAAAAGCGAAAAACGTTGATAAATCGGGAACGAAAAAGACTTTTAGAAATTTTTGAAAATGTAGAATCAAAACATAAACAAACTGTTGAAAAGTTGATTGATGAAGCCGCTTTCATGACGGCAACTTTGACGGAAACGAGAGAAATAATTATCCGTGACGGAATCGTTGATGAATATAAAAACGGCGAAAATCAGTTCGGTACTAAGAAGAGTGCGGCGGTCGAAGTTTACGACAAAATGCTCAACACTTACACGAAAGTCATCAAGCAGTTATGTGACATTTTGGGCGAGATTCCGAAAGGCTCTGGGGAATCAGATCCGGGAGAGGAATTGGTCAAGTTCTTGACTGAACACCGTGCTTAATGGTTCATAATTTTGCAAAAGAATATTTGGATATGATTCAGGCAGGAGATGAGATCGTCAGCCAGAAAGTCAAATCTGTTTATGAGAGGGAATGTGCATGGATGGATAACCCACCAGCAGATTTCCCTTTTTATTTTGATCCAGAGCGAGGAAACCGACACATAGAATTCATTGAGCGTTTCTGCAAATTGTCACAGGGTAAATTTGCAGGACAGAATATAAAACTTGAACCTTTTCAGAAGGCAAAGATACAGATGGTTTTCGGATGGGTTGAAAAAGACACGCATTTCCGAAGATTCCGTGAAGTTGATGATCTCCGTGGTAGAAAATGCGGAAAATCAACCGAGACTGCCGCTGTGGAATGGGATGCCGCATTGAATGACAATGAGATGGGTGCACAGATTTATTGCACTGCAAATAAAAAAGACCAGGCGAAGATTATCTTCAACGAATGCGTGAACATGATGAAGCATTCTCCGGCACTGAAAGCCGTTGCGAAGAAAAGACAGTCGGATATTTATATCGATTTGTTTATGAGCTACATCATGGCATTGGCAGCAGATTCTTCAACACTGGATGGACTGAACACTCATTTTTTCTCGCTTGATGAATTTCACGAACAGCGCACAAGCAAGCTGTATGATGTCATGTTGCAGTCCCAGTCTTCACGAGACCAGCCGTTAGCGTGGCTCATTTCTACAAATGGATTCGTCCGGGAAGGCTTTTTTGACGACAGGTATTCCTACTGTGAAAATGTTGCAGTCTGGAACAAAGGATATGAAGATTACAGACTTCTCCCTTTGATTTACGAATTGGATAAAAGGGAAGAGTGGGAAGCTCCGGAATGCTGGGGAAAAGCAAATCCCGGACTTGGAAAGATAAAGAAAATCAGTACTTTGTCGGAAAATGTGGCAAAAGCACACAGGGACAGATCATTTCTCCCGACACTTCTGACAAAGGATTTTAATTTAAAAGAAAATACAACACAATCGTGGCTGACCGCAAATGATGCCATTAATAAAACTGTGGTTGATATGGAATTTTTAAGAAATTCATACGCAATCGGCGGTTGTGATTTATCGTCTACAACCGATTTGACATGTGCAACGCTTGTGATCAGAAAGCCGGGCAATCCTAACTTTTATGTTTTGCAGAAATATTTTATCCCAGAAAGCAAGATCAAAACGCAGGATAATAAAAATAAACAGGAAGGCGCATACAGGAAGTGGAAAGAGGACGGCTGGGTTCAGGTAAATGATGGAGCTACCGTTGATTTTCACAACGTCACAGAATGGTTTGCCTATATGGTCAGAGAATACAACATAAGACCTCTCTGGATAGGATATGATGCGGCACTCTCCGGCTATTGGCGAGAAGAAATGGATTCTTACGGTTTTGACATGGAGAAAATCAGACAGGGACCATTCACATGGACTTATCCTTTTAAGGAATTGGCAGGATTATTTGAGGAGCATAGGGTTATATACCAGAACAATCCTGTTTTACTGTGGTGTCTTTTTAACACCGGAGTGAAATGCCTGAACAAAGACGGCATTGAATCGCAACAGCCGGTAAAACAGTCGTCTGTATTAAGGATAGACGGAACGGTTTCGCTTCTGAATGCGTTTACCTGTTACAAGAACCACGAGGAAGAGTATTTATCTTATGTGAAATAGAGGAGAGGACATGGGACTTTTTAACAAGATTTTGGGAAACATCAAATTAAAAATATTAAATTCCTATTTCGGCTATACCGTATCAAGCGCACCATTTGATGGAGAATTTTGGGATCATGACGTGGCAAGGGCAACGATTGATGCGATAGCAACGAGAGCGGCAATGGGGAATATGCGCCATGTGATCATGGAAAACGGACAAGTAAAGGAAACGGTATACGACAGTCCGCTCGCCAAAATGATAAATGAGCGACCAAATGATGTCATGTCTGGTTTTGAATTTAAATATCGTATGTTTGCAAATCTCGAAACGAAAACAACTGCCATTGCATATATAGATTGGCAGGTAGTGGATGGAAATGTGATTCCTGTTGGAATTTACCCGGTTGATTATGCAAATTATCAATTCAGGCAGGTCATAGGTGGAGGATGGGCTATCGAATATAACGATTTCGAAGGAAATACCGGATATCTAAGGTTGCAGGACTGCATCATCATGAGGAAGTTTTACAATAATCATCAGGCATCCGGGGACGGAAATGCACCGATTTACAAAGCACTGGATATGTCAAAGGCATCAGATGAGGGATTCATTGAAGCTCTGCAGGTTTCCAACAAAGTACGTGGAATCATCAAACAGAAAAAATCAATGCTTGATCCGGAAGATGTAAAAGAATCGCAAAATAATTTTGCAGATCGTTTTAAGTCCGCAGCTCAAAATGGTGGAATTGTTGCAGTTGATTCAATGGAAGATTTCAAAGAATTGAATGTGAACGCTTATTCTGCAAATGCTGTGCAGCAGAAACAGATAGAGAGCAGAATCCGCAGCTTTTTAAGAACTTCCGAATCAATCGTGAACTCTGATTATACAGAACAACAGGGCATTGCGTGGGCGCAGTCGGTGATTGAACCTCTGTGGGAGATTTTCGCCCAGGCGGTTACGTGTTGCGGATTTACTCCGCAGGAGCGCGACAAAGGAAATAAGATGATCATGTCAGGCGGTCGCTTAATGGGTGCCAGTTTATCCACTTGTGTGCAGGTTTTGAATGCCACAAAAGACACCGGAGAATTGACGACAAATGAACGAAGAGAAATTCTTGGATATCCACCTGTAGATGGCGGAGATGTGCGTCAGGTATCGCTCAATTATGTCAGTGCTGATTCTCAAAAAGAGTACCAGTTAGGGAAAAATAAAGACAAGAATAAGGAGGACGATTCAGATGGAAAAGGAAAATCTGATGGAAAAGCAGACGACAAATAAGCGTTGTCTGCTTTTTGGTTTAGAGACAAGAGAGCTTGAAATTGATGGCGAAGAAAAGAAAGAACTCTGGGTTGAGGGTCGGGCGGTCAGCTTTAATTCTCCGACAGTTCTTTTTGAAATTGGAGAAACACAATACAAAGAGCAGATCGATTCAAGGGCTTTTGAAGAAACAAACTTGTCAGATGTCATTTTTAATTACAATCACGGCGGCAAGGTTCTTGCCAGAACCAGAAATAAAACGCTGGTTGTGGATGTGAGAGAAGATGGCGTTTATATCCGTGCGAGATTGGACGGCACGGAGGAAGGCAGAAAATTATATGACGAAATCAAAGGCGGATATATTGACCGCATGAGTTTCCAGTTCACAATCCGTGAACAGTCCTATGACAAGGAAAACCATATGTGGACAGTTCGAAAAGTGAAACGTCTTTATGATGTTTCCGCAGTCGATATCCCAGCCTATGATGATACATCAATTGAAGCGAGAAAGAACTCTATCCTGGAGGCGGATGCTCAGGAGCAGAGCGAACGTAAAGCGGCGGCGGAACTTTCAAAGCGGAAATTGCAACTCAAAATGAAATTGTCAATGTAGAAGGAGAAAAAACATGAACAAACGTTTATTAGAAATTCAGGCACGCAAAGCAGAATTGTTAAAAGAGCTTGAGGGAGATGTGACAGAGGAAAGATTATCTGAAATCGAAAAAGAACAGGCGACTCTGGAGACAGAGGAGCGTTCCATTCGTTCAAAATCAGATCTTATCGGAAAACTTTCCGAGAAGACAGAGGAAAAGCCGGAAGAGAGACATACTGAAAAGCCGGAAGAGAGAGCAAAGAAGATCATGGAATCTGGAAAAATGGAAATCAGCTCAACAGAAGTCAGAAATGCAATGGGAATGCAGACAAGAAGCACGCTGATTGCTACAGACAGCCTTGTCGAACCTACGAAAAATGGAAATGATATTAAGGATAATCTTAATCCTGTATCGTCCATCATTGATCAGGTATCTGTCATTGATGCAACCGGTGCAGCAGCATTTGAGGAAGCTTATGTGAAGTCAGAGCCTACCGCAGCGGAGAGAGAGGATGGCAGTGCTGGAACTGCAACAGATCCTGTTTTCCGTGTGGCAAAGTTAAAACCGGAGCTTATTAATGTGACAAGCTTTGTTTCAAAGAACATCCAGCGCGTTTCCCCGTTAGCGTATGAAGCAAAAATCAGAAGTCTTGCATTAAAAGCTTTGAGAAGAAAAGTTGCGAAAATGATCGTAAATGGTTCTACAGATTCTTTCGGTATCAAAACCGCAAAGAACACAATGAACGAGGATATCTGCAAAGAGCTTCTGCTGGATGCTAATACAATTGATGCGAATACATTAAAGAAAATCGTATTTTCGTATGGTGGAAATGATGAACTCGGTGGAAATGCCAGACTCTTCCTCACAAAAGAAGATTTGCAGAAATTCGGAGAAGTTCGTGGAACAAACGAAAAGAAAGCTCTTTATGAGATCACACCGGATAATGCAAATCCGAACATCGGAACAATCAAAGAAGGCGGTCTGATCGTCCCTTATACGATCAACTCAAGCTTAACTTCCCTTTCCAGTGCGGTAAAAGGTACAGAGAAAGTCCAGACTATGATTTATGGTGATCCTGCAAACTTTGAGCTTGCATTATTCGGAAATTATACAGTTGAAGTTTTCAAGGAAACAAAAGCTGTTGAAGGAATGCTCACGATCATCGGTGAGATCATGGCAGGTGGAAACGTGATCGTTGACAGCGGTTTCGTAATTGTCTCATTGGCATCTAACTAATGAGGTGTGCTTATGGATGATCCGGTAAAGGATGCTCTCCGGTTAACGGATGCATCTTATGCAAAACTTTCTGGGGAAATCGAACGCAATAAAAAAACAGCTCGCACGGAGATGATCCGTGTGGGCATTTCCGCAGAAATTGTTAACGGAAATTCTCCGCTTGTAACAGAAGCAATCGTGACGTACTGCCAGATGAAGATGGGGCGACCTGATTATTACGAGAGATACAAAGAAGCATGGGAATACATGATTGATTCAATCCGCAAATCACAGTCTAAATTCATTTCGCAGGAGGTTAAAAATGATAGCACAGAATGACCTTATTAAATTGATCACGATTGCGAATACTGGAAAAGATGCGGACGGATTCCCGATCGAGGAAGTCTTGCAGGAAACAGAGATGTTTGCCTCTGTGCAATCTGTAAAAAGGTCGGAATATTATGCGGCTTTAAAAGACGGAATCGTTGCCAGCAAAACAATCGTCATAAATTCTGATGATTATGACGGCTGTTTGATTAAAAAGAACGATAAGAAGTACAGACCGAACCTCGTTGAAATTGATTCTGAAAAATTCTCAATCATCCGGCTTTATCAGAAAGATGATTACACGATGGAGCTTACATTGCAGGAGGCGGAATGATGGCAGGATTTGACATAGAATTTCCGGATGATTTTCTAGGTGGAGTGCTTGAAACAGATCCACAGGAGTTATGCTCTGAAATGCTTAGCGAAGCAGCACCCTTATATGTTGACAGTATGAAGCGGTCGCTTAGAGGTGTGGTTGACCATGAAGGGGATTCCGAAATGGTTGATTCTGTCAAGGCTACAAAGCCGAAGAAAACGAAAACGGATGCATATATCGTGAATGTGGGACCTTCCGGCTATTCCAAGACAAAGGAATATATACAAAAAGACGGAACAGGCAAACGGACAACGAGAAAATATCCGGTTTCCAATGCTGTAAAAGCCATCTGGAAAGAGTACGGAATCCCAGGAAAAGAACCTGCAAGACCTTTTCTGACAAAAGCGAAGAATGACGTTGAAAATGATGTCATGAACCGTATGCAGGAAGTTTATAACAGGAAAGTGGGGACGAAGAAATGAATGTGAATCCGCTTATTGAATCGTTGGAAAAGAAATTTTCTGTTCCAGTTGCACAGGATGAATATGATGGAAAATCTGATAAATACATCATTTACACCTATGAAGACGAGCGGCCAGTGTATTTCGGGGACAATAAAACATTACAGGACACAGTTTATCTGACAGTACAGCTTATCGTCCCAAAACAATTTAATTATATGAATCTGAAACATCAGATCAGAGACGAATTAGAAAGAATGGAATTTATCGTGACAGATATCCGTTCTTTTTTAAGTTCCGCAATTAACGGAACAAATAAAATCAGACGCATCACGTTTGATGTCAATTACACAGATAATCATTGATTTTAGGAGGGAAAAACAATGGCATTTTTTGGACTTTCAAATCCGTACATCGCAAAATTGAATAGCGGTGGTACATACTCAGACGGATTTAAATGTAGCGAAGCAGTAAGTACAGCAGTGACACCGGCATTTAATGAAGGAGCACTGTACGGAGATAACAAACTGGTTGAATACATTAAGGAATTTAAAAATGCAGCAGTAGAAGCTGGTGTTACCAGTCTGCCAATTGTTGCAGCAAATATCCTCTTTGGTCATAAAGTGACCGAGAACAGCATTATTTACAATGTGGATGATGCAGCAAATTATGTTGGATATGGTTTTATTTCAACAGAATTAAAAAAAGGAAAACGTGTGTATGGTGCTTGTATTTTGAAAAAGGTTCTTTTCGCCGAGGGAGGCGATTCTTACAGTACAAAAGGTGACAGCATCACATTTAATACACCTACAATTTCGGGAACTGCAAGTGCACCTGATGATGGTGATTACAAAGAAGTAAAGTTTTTTGACAAAAAAACAGATGCAGAGGATTTTATCAAGGGTTACCTTAACATCACACCGAAGTGCGAGACACCGGTATTCAGCGTTGACGGCGGTACATATGCCGGGGCGCAGAGCGTAGAGATTTCATGCGCGACTTCTGGAGCAAAAATCTATTACACGACAGACGGACTTACTCCAACAGAAAGCTCTACAGAGTATACCGGGACACCTGTATCTGTTTCGGCAAGCAAATTGCTTAGAGCAATTGCTATTAAAGCTGGAAGTGCAAATTCTGATGTTGCATCAGCGGAATACACAATTTCCGGCTAGAAAATAAGAGAATAAGAAGATTGGAGGGATGGTTTTTTCCATCCCTTTTTTTCAAATGGAGGGAAGCATGGACAAATTAACATATATTGAAGTTGGAAAAGAAAAATACCCAATCAAATGCGATAATCTCGTGTTGCAGCAGATTCAGGAGGAGTTCGGAAGCGTGAGGCTTTTTGAAATGGCCTTGATTGGTCTTGCAGCGGAAAAAAATCCAGATGGTACGGATAAGAGGGACGATAAAGGACAGATTATTTTAAAACACGTTGAGCCGTCCATTAAGGCGATTAACTTCGGACTTCCTTTGATGGTAAATGAAGGACTCGAAATTGAAGCGGAGCAGAAAAATACAGATTTTAAGTATCTGGAAGATAAAGAAATAATCAGATCCATCCAGCTCTCGTATTTGAAGCTTTCAGAAATCATGCACAAAGAGCTTGCAAGGTGCTTTGAAACAAAAAAATAAAAACCCAAGTGGAGAGCGATAGTGACAGCGAAGCTGATACGATCATCAACTTTACTTGGGTTTTATTAATTGGAATGCGGTTCGGTTTCACGAAAAAAGAAGTCGAACATATGTACTATGGAAAATGGCAGGATTTTTTTGAAATTTATAAAACAGTGCATGATTTTGAAATGAGCCAGAGGTACGTGCCTCTGAAAAAAGAAGAAACAGAATCAACAGGATCTCTTATGGATTTATAAGGGGGATTTATGGCGTCAAAAGGAACAATCGGCGGTCGTATCGTTCTCGAAGGGGAGTCCGAATACAGAGCCGCCTTAAGAAATATAACACAGGAACAGAAAGAACTCCGTTCTGAAATGAAGTTGTGCAGCAGTGAATTTAAGGAAAGCCAGAATTCGCTTGAAGCATTAACGAAAAAACATGAAGTTCTGGAAAAGCAGATTGATGCGCAGAAAAAGAAGGTAGAACTCTATGCGAATCAATTACAGAAAGCAAAAGATACCGAAGCAGATTATGCTAAAAAGGTTGAGGAGCTTAAAGAAAAGCTTGCTTCTGCTGAAAATGAATTCAAAGACATGAAGGATTCGACAGAGGTTTCCTCGGAAGCCCTGGAAAATCAGAAAAAAGTCATTGATGAATTAAAAGAAAAGCTTACTGTTGCAGAACAGGGATACGAGAAATCTGGACAGGTTATCAGTCAGTTTCAGGTCAATTTGAATAATGCGAATGCTGATCTGAATGCAATGTCTACTGAATTGCAGAATACAGATAAATACATGAAGGAAGCGGAACAATCCGCGGATTCATGCGCGACATCCATTGACGAATTTGGTCACAGAACGAAAGAGGCAGGGGAAGAATCAAAAAAATTTGGTGAAAAATCCGAAAATGCAATCAACAATCTTTCCGATGCACTTGTAGCAACCGGAATCGTGCAGGGTGTCGAAAAAGTCAAAGATGCATTAATGGAATGTGTAGAGGCTTCTCAACAATTTGAAACTGCAACCGCAAAGTTATCAACAATTGCGGACACGAATGCTGTTTCCATGGGGGAATTGAGAGACCAGATTTTAAGCGCATCAACAGAGCTTGGTGTTGCCGCTTCGGATATCTCTGATGTATCTTATGACGCAATTTCTGCATCTGTTGATACTGCAAAGGCTGTTGGTGTCACGTCAGATGCGGCAAAGCTGGCAACCGCAGGATTTACGAATACATCCAGTGCTTTGTCGGTACTGACAACGACAATGAATGCTTATAATATTTCCGCTGATGAATTATCTGGAATTTCAGATTCCCTGATCCAGACACAGAACTTAGGTGTTTTAACAATTAATAGCCTAGCTTCTTCCATGGGTAAAGCGATCGCCACGGCATCGGCTTATTCCATTGACATTTATAATCTGGAATCTGGATATATCGCTTTGACAAAATCCGGTATTTCCGCAGAAGAATCAACCACATACATGGCTTCGATGTTCTCCGAGCTTGGTGACGCTGGTTCTGATGTTGCCGGAATTATCACAGAAAAAACTGGAAAGTCCTTCGGTGAATTGATGCAGTCTGGCTACAATCTCGGTCAGGTATTGAATATATTATCTGAAAGCGTGGACGGAAATGCAGAAGCAATGATGAACCTGTGGGGCAGTCAGGAAGCCGGAAAAGCGGCAAATGCAATTGTAAACAGGGGATTGAAAGAATTTGAACAGAATCTTGATTCTGTAAAAAATTCTACCGGGGCTACACAGAAAGCTTTTGACAAGATGGCTGATACATCGGAATTTGCTTCTAAAAAAATGAAGGTTTCTATGCAGAATTTAAAAATCGCAATCGGTGACGAATTACAGCCTGAAATGGAACGACTTTATTCTGCAGGTACAGACGTCACGGAATGGGCGATAGATTTTGTAAGGGAAAACCCAGAAGTGGTTGATGCAATTGCAGCACTTTCAGTTGGAATCGGGACTTTTGCAACCGGATTAGCTGTTGCAAAAGTTGGAATGATCGCATTCAATGCCGTAATGAACGCAAACCCGATTGTCTTATGTACAACGGCTGTCATTGGACTGACTGTAGCAATAACAGCATTACTCGATCATCAGAACGAATATGTTGAGAACACAAAGGCAGCAGTGGAGGAGCAGCAGAAAAATATTGATTCTTTGCACGAAGAAATCGAAGCAAGAAAAGCTTCTAATAGTGAAACGGAAGCTACTGTTGCAACCATCAGTTCGCTGAAATCACAGCTTATTGACCTTAATGGAAAAGAAAAATTAAGCAATCAGGACAAGGCTGAAATGGTTTCGATCGTTGCCCAGTTAAATGAACTTCTGCCAGACATGAACCTCTCCATAAATGAACAGACCGGGTATCTGGAGCAGAACAATTCAGAGCTAGAAGATTTGATTGAAAATCAGACTGAATACTTGGAATTACAGGCAGCGCAAGAAGAGCAGGCTGAAATCATAAAGCAGATAACGAAAGCTAAGATTAATTTAAACAAAGCGACCTCCGAACAGGCAGAACTGGAATCAGATCTTGCGGAAAAACAGGAAGAATATAATCAGGGGATGATTGAAGGTACAATCCCGGCTTATGGTGATCTTTATCAGGAAATTGCTGAAGCTCAAAAAGCTGTTGCTGAATATGACGATCAGATTACAGAATCGCAAGCGATACTGGATGATTTACAGGGCGATTATGAAGTCGCAACCGATATGATCAATCAGTATAAAGAATCCATGAATCAAGCATCTGATGCAGTAAATAGCACGAATGCAAATACGATTGAATATGGTTCTAAAACCTACGAGGTTTCGGAGGAAGTGAAGGCTTCCTTTGATGAGATAAATGCTGCTTATCGAATGGCAAGTGAAGAGGCATTATCATCCATTTCCAGCCAGGTATCTTTATTTGATGAATTATCAAGCAAATCAGATATGACAGTACAGCAGATGTCGGCAAATCTGCAAAGTCAGACAGATACGTTTAATCAGTATTCGGAAGATTTGAAAACAGCATCACAGATGATGAAAGAAGATACAACTGGAAGCTTCTCAACGATTGTGCAATCTATCATGGACATGGGCGTAGAAGGTGCTGGATATCTCCATGAATTGGTCACGGCAGCGGAGGATTCCACGGAATCGTTTGATGAAGTCATGAATTCATTCGCAGAAATGGAGGAAGCGAGGCAGACGTTAGCTGACACGATGGGAGATATTAACGTCGGATATTCTGACGCAGTAAATCAGATGATTTCTAGCACAAGTGACGGACTGGACAGTATCAGCAATGCATTTGTTGATAAAAGCCCAGAAATGCGTGTGTCGTCTGCTTATATGTGCGATCAGATTTATGATCAGATGAAAACATCAATCGGGATGACGGATGATGGAAGCTCTATTGTTTTTCAGGGAACAGGAAATTCAATTGCGAAAGGTGTTGCGGATGGTATTTCTGCCGGACAGCCTACGATTAATACTGCATTACAAAGAGCGATTGATAATGCTGTCGCAAATGCAAATTTTAGTGGAATTTCTGCAAAAATAGACCGAATGTTAGGAGATCAGCTGAAATGATAAGAGAATTTAGTTTAAAAAATGCAATCGGTAATACATGGAACCTGAACGATTTAGAATCCTTTCTTACAGAGCCAGACGGTCTCGGATTTGAATACGATGTTGATTATCAGCAGATTGGAAATATTTTTATTAAGCTTCAGGACGACATGAAGCAGAAAGAACCATCCGGACAGATTAAATTCGCAACTTATGAAAAATACAGAGAATTTTGTCTTTTTATCCAGCACAAACCGCTTGTGATGGAATACATAACTCCGGCCGGAAATTTTTTAATGGATGTGAGCATTGATAAACTTGAAAAAAGCGAGCTTGAAACAGGTGGATTATTCTGCAATATTAAATTGCTTGGATTATCCACATTTTATAAAATCGTTCGTGCTGAAAATGCTGGAAGTATGGTCGCCGGGAAAATTTATCCGTATTCTTATAATTATCGCTATTCAGATTACTCACAGGTGGCGGTTGAATTTGACTGTGACAGTGTTTTAGAATCTGCCGTAAAACTCACAATACTCGGTCCGTGTACTAATCCATCATGGACACACTATCTGAATGGTGTCGTGGCAAGCGTAGGCAAGGTAAATTGTACGATAAAAGATGGGAACAGATTAATTGTTGACAATACGAAAATACCTTTCGAAATTGCCGAATATGATTCCACAGGTACATTTGTTCAAAATCTTTATCAGAACAGCGATTTCTCCACGGACAGATTTGTCACGCTTGGTTTTGGTTCAAATAAAATCAGTTTTGCACATGAGGGAGAAAATGCGATTTCGCTGATTGCGGAGGGAAAAATTATTTATGAGTCTGTATAATATTGAAATTTTTAATGATCATTTTGAGTATATCTCCTCATATCAACTCCAGAATGTAGAAGGATATGAGTACGATTACATTTCGTATTCAAAAAGCAAACTGGAAATACCGGAGATTACCGCATCAAAAGGGGATTATGTCCGTATCACTTCAAAAGATTTGAATATTGTCGGAATCGTAAACGGATGTACTGACATGGGATTTTATTACGAGCTGGAATTTACTCCATTTTTGGAAAAATTGGATGTCAACGTACATTACAACAGAAGTCTGCTTTCCTCACAAAGCCTCGAACAATGGATTGCCGGAATCATCACAGACACTTTCGTTTCAAATCCTGATTCGGAACAAAACATATATGGTTTTGAGGTAAAATACTCCTCGAAGACATATAATGCGCTGATGGATCTGGAAGAGAATATAGGAAATCTTTATGAGATTTTGCAGAAAGCACTAATTAATTACAATGTGGTGGTCACATTTAGCATTGATGTCCAGAAAAAGAAAATTACGGCGGATGTGTCAGTTTTATCGCAGGGTGTATTTTACATCGAATCTGATTTACCGAACATCCTTGATAAAGAATTCAATTTCAAAAAATCTGATTCGTCTTACAACAAAATGACGGTATACAATGAGCTTAATGAGGCAGAATATGAGACGTTTTATTTACAGACGGATGGTGCGATTACAAATACTCCTGCCGTTTCCAAGCGTGTCACACCTGTAATTTTTACAAACATTTTTATCAAGCACGAAAATGATGATAAAGAGACGTTCCACGATTCCGCATACGATAAGGCTTTTAACAAATTGTCAGCGGAAAAGTATGATAATCTTATTGAAATTGAATGTGAAATAAATGACTGGCTTATTGATCCATTGAATTTATCTATCGGGCAGGACACTGTTATTATCCGGGATGGTGTAAGTTATTCTACCATGCTTACCGGATTTGCTATAAAAGATACCGTCAAATTAATGTTCGGGACAGTACGGCTCGAACTCACGAAAAAGCTTAACAGGAGGTTGAAATCATGAGTATTTCCATGAAACGCTATAACGACACAATTATCACACCAAAGGACGACAGAATCCTTTTTGACCAGATCTTTGACGACTACGGTTTAATTTACGGAGGCTCTGCAACTATGGCGGCATCCAATAAAATTCATGTAGGTGCTGCCAGAGGCTTCATCAAGGGAACAGAAGTCATTGTTGAAGCAGAGGACATTGCAGTAAATCTCTCTGATTCCGGCACGAAGAATGGACGGCTTAAGATCGTCATGGATTTAGCCGATACTGAGACACCAATTAAATTTGAATCAGAGGTTGCCGCATCGTTCCCTGCATTGGAACAGGATGCGAACATTAACTATGATAATGGTCGCTATGAGGTTGTTTTTGCTACATATAAAGCGACAGAAACGACAATCTCTAGCGTGGCTCTCGTTATGCCGACTATGCAATCTGTCAAAGCAAAAATTCAGGGCATAAACCAGAGTTTAACTAATGTTAATAATTCAAAGAAAACGTATCTCAGATTAGTACTGCCAAATATTGCTGCTGACGCAAAAGCTGTCTGCGATTATATAAATAAAAATTATTTACTGGGACAATTATCTCCTGCAACTACAGTTGATTTTGATGTAGTAGCGTCAAATGCAGATTGGTTTTCTGGTACTTTGTCCACGGATACCACTACATTATCCCCCGGAAGGACTGTCTGGGGTATTGTACAACAGAGAACTTCATCAGCAGAAAACAGTACTTTATATAAATACTTTGCAATTGGTACGGGAGGTACTGGTTCAGTAGTTAAAAACACACAACAATATGCGTTTTCTAACGGAAATTTATATATAACGAATTAGGTGATAAATATGGGATTTTATTTTAATAATAATAAAT
>OKDF01000307.1_pt1 | contig 21064 bp, 23 predicted proteins | sample 1613721 | NCBI WGS metagenome assembly OKDF01 (sample SAMN04436873, study PRJEB24849) | human gut metagenome | biome: human gut; feature: NICU; material: stool | host: Homo sapiens | place: USA: Saint Louis, MO | collected 2011-09-21
CTGCTATCTGATACAAGACCAAGTTCTACAGATAAACGTAATATATAACCAAGATAGTATCGGTATTTTTGTACGTGATGTGGACATCTCTACTGGTAGTCTGGCATTGAATGTCTTATGGTCGCTCCTTATTGTCGTATGCTTATCCGAAAAGATAAAAAATGGAGCTTAGCAATGACTATGAATTAAAGCAAAGGTTATTTTCAATATAAAAATGAAGCTGAAAGATATTTTCAAAGTGTTTCTACCATATATTATAATTTTAATAAGTTCTTTTGTTAAAACAGAAAATGAAAGTATTACAAATTAATGCAGTATACGGTCAAGGAAGCACAGGTACTATTGTCCGTGATATTGAAAATTTATGTGAGCAATCAGGTATAGAGTGTTATGTGGCAAGTCCTGACAAAAGAGTTATTGAAGCAAAGTCTGGTTATGTAATAGGAAATGTGATAGACCATAAATTACATGCCTTGCTCTCACGTTTTCATGGAAAGCAAGCTTATTTCTCCCATATTCCAACAATGACGCTTCTCCGCTGGATGGATAAAATAAAGCCAGATATTGTTCATCTTCATAATCTGCACAGCAACTATATACATCTAAATATGTTGCTGAAATACTTAGCAAAAAAGGATATCAAAACAATTATAACATTACATGATTGTTGGTTCTATACTGGAGGTTGTTTCCATTATACAGTTGCTGGTTGTGATAACTGGTTGACGAATTGTGAAAATTGTCCCAAGCAGAAACAGGATACGCCTTCTTTTTTTAACAAACATTCTGCACAGGTGCTTGTTGATAGGGAAAAATATCTTCTTGCCATACCCCATCTTTACATTACTGGAGTTTCAGAGTGGATGGCACATGAGTCTCTAAAGTCTTTTCTGAAAGGTATTACTAACTATGTCATCCATAATGGTATAGACATGAGCGTCTTCAAACCAACTTCTTCTGATTTTCGTAATCATCTTGGACTTGAAAAAAAAACTATTATATTAGGTCCTGCAAGCAAGTGGCTTCTTCCTGTAAATAAGGATGTATTGATTAAGTTTGTCCAATATATGCAACCAGATGAAGTTCTTCTCCTTTTTGGCGTATGGTCAGATAGACAGAACGACTACATTAACTCATTGCATCTTCCAAATGGTAAAGTACAGACCTATGGTTACACGAAAAATCGCGAAGAGTTAGCTGCCTTATATACTATGGCTGATGTTTTTGTCAATACTACTCGAGAAGATAGCCTTTCGTTAATTAATGTGGAAGCACAAGCCTGCGGAACACCTGTTGTTACGTTTGACCAAACAGGTCCGAGAGAAACTGTTGATAATGTGAATAGTTTTAATGTACCCGTTGGCAATGCGGGGCAACTATATGAAATGGTAAGGAAGGTGTGCAGAAACAAAGACAAAGAAATATCTCAGAAATGTCGATGGTTTGTTGAAAATAAATTTAATATGTATGATAAATATCAATTATATATTGAGCTATACAAAAAAATCATTACTGAATAGTATTTGTGCATTGAAATAATATAAAGTCATGGTAAATATCACCACTCAGAATACAATATCAAAGAAATATAACATAATTCAAAAAGGCGATAGAAAAGGACTGTCATTAATTGAATTTCTTTTTATCTTATGTAGTGCTGTTTTCTATATAAATTTTGAGATTCAAGCGCAATTCCAATTAATTGCTCCTTTTATTGCTTTGACATATATCATTTTTTGTTTTGTAGTTGAATCAGAATATGGAAGACTTATCGCAAAATTTCTCTTAATTTTGGTATTATTTGTCATGTTGTATATGGTATTAACAGATTCAGAATCTATTGGCAATGTGGCTAATCGTGGTATGAAAAGGTTTTATGCGAAATTTTCACAGTATTTGCTTGTTTTTTATCCTATATTTTTGTTTTATAGAACAAATAGATTAGCGACAAAAAAACAAATATATATGATAATAGTAATAGTGCTATTTAATGCTTTAATATTAATTCAAACTGCATTAAAAATTATAGAAGTAAATGCAACAGTTTTCCATTCAATGAATGCAGAAGTATTGGAAGAAGCAGGAGTTGATATTCAAGGTTATTCATTTGTTTATGCATTTACTTTTTTGGTTTTAACGTGTGTTTTATGTTACAAATATCAAGAAAAAATTTGGCTAAAACTTCTATTTGGTGGAATTGGATTGTATTCTGCATATTTTTTGTTTAAATCACAATTTGCCTTATCTATAGTAACAACTTTTTGTAGCCTGATCTATTTGTATTTTACGACAACCAAGAATCGCAATAGAAGAATAGGTGTTACAATTATGATTATTATGATTATATTGTCATTACCTTTATTAATAAAGCTAACAATTAGTTTAAGTGATTCAGTATTATTAAACCAACGTCTTGAAGAAATATATGACACACTTACTTGTGGTAGTCAGAACTCAGAGGAATCTGATTTGTGGGCACGAATGGAACTTTATGGGAATTGTATTGTAGCTTTTTTACACAGTCCAATATTAGGAAATCGTTCACTTGATTTTAATGGACATTCCACATTTTTATGTGTATTGGCGGATCTAGGTATTATTGGGGGATGTATAATATATAAATTATTTAAAAATGCTTTTGCTTTTATGAAAATACGACTTGAAAAAAAATATCTCTATTTTACTCCTCTAGTATGTCAAGTGATATTGATGGGACTTACAAACCCTATACATTCAACACCGTCTATTTTTGTAATGTTATGGTTTTTATGTCCATTATTGATTATTCAATTTGTGAAAGAATAAATTTTAGATATGAATAAAAAAAGTAAAATTGATGTTGCAGTACTTATTACTTTCTTTGCTCGCCCTGAAACATTGGAGAAAGTATTTGAGTCTATTAAAGAAGCACGTCCAAGCACACTTCTATTATGGCAAGATGGACCGCGTAAAGATCATCCAAATGATATTGTTAATATCAAGCGCTGTAGGGATATTGTTGAAAAAATAGATTGGGAATGTAACGTTTATAAAAATTACCATGATGAAAATATGGGATGTGATCCGTCTACATTCAGAGCACATAAATGGGCATTTTCTGTTGTGGATAAGTGTATTGTATTAGAAGACGATATGGTTCCGAATCAGGATTTTTATATTTTTTGTAAAGAATTACTTGATAAATACGAAAATGATGAACGTGTAAATCATATATGTGGAGTGAATTTTCTAGGCAAGGTTGATTTTTGCCCTAACGATTATTTATTTTCTTATTATGGAACAGGGGCTTGGGCAAGTTGGAGAAGAATTGCTAATGGTTGGGATTCTGAATATAATTTTTTAAACAAATCATATTATTTGAGAAACCTATCACAAGAGATGCCAATCCTTTATCCTATTGCATATAAAACAGCACTTCGTAGACGAGCTACAGGATTTGAATGGTGGGAAAGTATTTTAGGATTTGGAAGTCATTTAAATCATCGTTTGGTAATCATTCCTAAAGTTAATTTGGTAACTAATATAGGTGTAACACCTGAAGCTACTCATGGATCATCCTTAAAAAGGATGCCGAAAAAAATTCGTGCATTATTTTTTATGGAAACATTCAAAATGAATTTTCCTATTAAACATCCCGAGTATATTGTTCCTGATTATCAATTTATGAACGAAATGTCAAAAATCAATTGTATGGGACGACCTTGGTTAGCAAGGTATCGTAGGGTAATATATTTTATAAAAAGTATTTTCTATGGCGAATTCATAAACATTTTAAAGAAAAAGTTGAGAAGGTATAAATGAGTAAATATAAAGTCTGTAGTTACGACATGGAAGAACTTCATGCTCGTATGCTTATTATAGCGAAAGAGGTAGACCGCATTTGTCGTGAAAACGGTTGGTGTTGTTCTTTGTATGGCGGTTCTATTATTGGTGCTGTGAGACATAATGGTTTCATACCTTGGGATCATGATATTGATATGGCTATGCCACGTAAAGATTATGATAAGTTTTTGAAATATATGCAAACTCATAAGAATAATCTTATATTTTTAAGTGATTATCATACTGAAAAACGGTATCCAAACAATTGGGGTAAAGTTCGTTTGAATGGTACTATCTTTTTAGAAAAGGAACTTGCTTTGCTTACAGAATTACATAGTGGTGTATTTATTGATTTGCACCCAATAGACAATATTATACCTTGTTTGCTAAAGCTTCAAGTGGCATTGTCAGTGTTTTGGACATGTGTAGGGAAAGTGAAGAGTGGCATCTATAATGGATCAAAAACAAAAAAGAATTTGTATAGATTATTTTCTTGGTTACCATATTCTTTTATATCTTTTATTAAAGATATGACGATAAAAGCCTTTAAACACATTAATACGAAATATGTATATAAGGTTGTGCATCCAAATAATGGTGTATATCCTATACCACGTTGTACATTTGAAGATTTGATAGAGCATCAGTTTGAGGATTGCAAATTTTTCATACCACGTAATTATGATAAATTCCTGCGTGACCGCTATGGTAACTATATGCAGATACCTCCTGAGTCTGAAGATTATGATTGCTGTACATCCATTGTTGAATGTAAACTGTAAGTTAGATGAATAACAATTCAGTGAGGAAACAAACTATATCGGGTGCAATATGGAAATTCTGTGAGCGAATAAGTGGGCAGATTATAAGTTTTGTTGTTTCTGTAATTCTCGCCCGTATTTTAATGCCAAATGACTATGGATTAATAGCATTGGTATTTATCTTTACAACTTTATGTGACAAACTTGTTGTATGCGGTTTTGCCACATCCCTTATTCAGAAAAAAAGTGCTGATGACAAAGATTTTTCCTCGGTCTTCTATCTTAGTTTTTGTATTGCTATAGTTCTTTATGGATTATTATATGTTGGGGCTCCTTTGATTGCCGATTTCTATGATAAGTTTGATAGGGAGCAGCTGATTTCTGTTATAAGGGTTCTAGGTTTGGGGCTTTTTATTATGGCATTTAATAGTGTACAGCAAGCGTATGTGTCTAAACACATGCTATTTAAATGCAATTTTTATTCTTCGTTAGGAGGAGTTGCTGTCTCAGGTATTGTGGGTATCATGATGGCTTACAAAGGTTATGGAGTATGGGCTCTTGTCGCACAAAATTTGATACTAACTACTGTCAGTGCCATTATTTTGTTGTTGGCAGTTCGTTGGTATCCTAAATTGTGTTTTTCATTTGGAAGCCTTAAAAATATGTTTGCGTATGGTTGGAAAATATTTGTATCTTCAATCATTAAGATGTTATACAATGATTTGCGTAGCCTTATTATTGGGAAATTCTTTACTCCTGCAGATCTCGCCTATTACAATCGAGGGCAAACACTTCCGCAGTTGGTAGACACAAATATAACAGGAACTATAGACAGTGTGCTGTTTCCTACCTATTCAAAATTACAAGATGATAAATTGGCGATGATAGTGGCTATGCGACGAGCCGTAAAGACTTCTTGTTATGTATTGATGCCTGCATTAGCGTTAATGGCTGCTGTTTCGACTCCATTGGTCAGCCTGTTGCTTACGGACAAATGGCTTCCTTGTGTGCCATATATGCAGATATTGTGTTTCTCATTTATGTTTTCACCTGTAGAGATGGAAAATCTGCAGTCTATTAAAGCCATTGGACGGAGTGACATCGTTTTAAAATTAGAAATAGCCAAACGTGGTATCGGTGCTCTATTGCTTGTCATTTCCGTGCCTTTTGGTTTGTTAGCGATAGCATCAAGTATGTTAATAGGAAATATTATAGCTGCCATTCTAAATGCGTCACCTAACAAAAAACTGATAGGATATTCTGTTGGAAGTCAGTTTAAAGATATTTTACCATCATTATTGATGTCAATATTGCTATATGTATGTGTATTGGCTATTACAGACAGTCTGTCATCCATGGCTTCTTGGATTCAGCTTTCTGTTGGTATCTGTTTCGGCATATCGGTGTATGTGATTGTGTCGTTCTTATTTAAAGTGGAAAGTTTCTTGTATATAAAGAACATGATATTCAATTCTAAACAAAGATTGTAATAATATGAACAGAGTATTTGTTGAGAAAATAAAATTGCCCGAGTCCTTAAAAATCCCATTCTTTGCTGGTTTTTGGTATCGTTTTACTTCAAAGCTTGACAATTATTTAATATTGCAGGAAAAAATGCCTTTACACCCTTTAAACCAAGAGAAGCGTGACGAAATTGTTATAGCATCATTGACATCATATCCTGCTCGTATAAATTGTGTTTGGCTTGTAATAAAATCAATATTACTTCAGACTTATAAACCTGACAGAGTAATCTTGTGGTTAGCTGAAGAGCAATTCCCTACAAGGGAATTGCCAAAGGATCTAATAGATTTACAGAATAATGGACTGGAAATAAAATGGGTAAAGGATATATATGGGCATAAGAAATATAGAATTCCAGTGATGGAACAATCCCCAAATGAGGTTGTCATTACTTTTGACGATGATATTTTATACAGTCCTAAATGTATAGAACGTTTAATGAAGACACATCGAAAACACCCTGATTGCTTAGTTTGTGAACGAGGACAAACATTTGATGATAAAACAGAGGAAAATCCTGGTCGTTGGGTTACAATTTCAGACAAAGGAGTAAGAGTTCCAACGTACAGTATGAATCCTTCTCCAGGTAGTGGATGCCTTATTCCATTTGGCACTTTTCATTCTGATGCTACAAAAGAAGAATGCTTTAGAAAATTAGCCTACAAGAATGATGACTTGTGGTATATGTTTATGTGTGCAGCAAATAAGACTCGCATGATAAAAACAAGAAAATATCATAAAATATTTTCTCTAGTAATAGGATCTCAAATAGAACAGATGGCTACAGAAAATGTTCTGGGAAATAGAAATAATGTAATAATGAAAGGACTAAAAAAAGCCTACCCAGAAGCTTGGCGTAGAATTATGACAGACAAGGATTGATATTAATATTATCCGAACCACTAAGTAAAATTTGTTGACAAGAAAGATTATTGACAAAAATAATGTTATGAAATTCAGTATAATTATTCCAGTGTATAAGGTGGAAAAGTATCTGCATGAATGTATAAATAGTGTACTAAACCAAACTTTTACAGATTATGAATTAATTCTCGTTGATGATGGCAGTCCTGATTCTTGCCCCAAAATTTGTGATGAATATGCATCCAAAGATTGTAGAATTCGGGTTATCCATCAAAAAAATGCAGGACAAGCCTCAGCAAGAAACACTGGTACTAAAATAGCAACAGGCGAATACATTTGCTATATTGACAGTGATGATTTTTTGGAAAGCACATCCGTTTTACAAATACTTGCTGACAAGACTGTAAATAATCCAGATATTGTAAATTATAAATTTCAGGAGTGGTTTGAGAGCGATGGACATATAGCTAAGTGTAGATTTGATTTTAATATACCTACAGAAAACCGTTCACTCTCAGAAATATATTGTTCCTTAATAGATAAGGATGCTTATTATAATAGTGCGTGGAGTAAGATTGTCAGACGTTCTCTACTCGTTGAAAACAATATTCAATTTGAAGAAGGCATATTGGGAGAAGATAATGAATGGTACTATCATGTAGTGATGGCTGCAAAATCGGTTGTTCTTGTTGATAAATCTCTTTATATATATCGTAGAAGAAAAGGTAGTACAACAACAACTACTACTAGGAAAAATTTGATGGACCAATTATATGTCCTTAATAAATGGGCAAATATTTTAGATAATTCTCAGGAAAATAGTAAATCTAAGGTTATTAGGGGAAGTCTTGCAAAACAATATTGTAGTGCTCTTATTATTTATGCGAGGCTTCATTATGCAGAGGATCTAATGCTAGAAATACAAGAAAAAGCATATATGCTACAGTATAGCAAAAATCCAAGAGTTGTCATTTTTAGGAGAATAAAAAAGATACTTGGTATTAAAGGACTAATTGTATGTTTAAAATTATACAGAAAACTTAGATAATAACGATGATATTATGTTCAGATAGACGCAAATGTCCTCAAATAGAAGGCTTGCAGATTGTAAATGTTGAAACCATCAAGCAATATGATGGTAATTCTGACGTGGAGGCGTTAATTTGTTCACGTGATGTTGCTCAAGTATGTCAATACATGGATATTCCGAATTTAAAGTTGATTCAACTTTTTAGTGTCGGTTTTGATGATATTGACCCTAAGTTATTACAATCAAAGGGGGTACATCTATGTAATGCAGCAAATGTATATAATGTAGGAATGGCAGAATTTGTAGTGTATGCTATGCTTATGCATGCTAAACGTTATAATCATAGCATTAAGAACCGCCGATTGCGACCTATGCGCAATTACCATTATATAACGGAGTTATCAGGAAAGACAGTTGGTATTCTTGGAGCAGGAAATATCGGTCAGCAAATAGCCAAACGTTTGGATGCTTTTGATATGCATGTGTGGGGATATGATTTAAAGACAGACAATCGTCCATATTTTGAGAAAATCTACAATCATGAATTATTAACAGATTTTCTTGGGAATTGTAACTATATTGTCAATTGTATGCCTCTTTTTAAATCAACAGAAGGAATATTGTGTAAAAAATGGTTTGATCTAATGAAGGATGATGTTACAATAATAAATGTTGGTAGAAGGAAAATAATCAAAGATACTGATTTTATTGATTTTTTAAAATGCCATAAAGATGCAACAGCTATTCTTGATATGTTTGAGAAGGTTCCAAATCCCATTACTAATCCTTATCGTAGATTATCGAATGTGTTGGTATTGCCAGGAGTGACAGCTATATCCCAAGAGATAAATGCTAAACTATCTGCTCTTATCTACGAAAACGTGAGAAGGCTGAAAATCGGTGAGCCTTTTTTGAACCAAATCGTGTAAGGTAATTATGCAAGACAGAAAAATATATCCATCTTTGGATATTATGAAATTTATCATGGCTATGCTAATATTAACTCAGCATACATGTAATGAGTGGGCACATTCAACTGGACTGGTACATGACTTTTTTGGTTTAGGAAATTTTGCAGTTCCTTTCTTCTTTGCTTGTTCAGGATTCTTGTTTTTCTCAAAACTATATACATTGGATGAGAAAGGACAAAAAGATTATTATAGAAAATGGTCTGTTAGAATTGGAAAGATGTATTTGGTCTGGTCTCTTATTTATTTCTGCTTCGTGTTTGCAAGATGGCATTCGGAAGGTTTAAATTGGGAACAACCAATAAAATTTATCCATAGAAGTATCGTTTATTCAACTTATGCAACTATATGGTTCTTGCCTGCTTTATGGATTGGTGTCAGTTTATGTTATCTTATGACGAAGTATCTGAAATTTCGTTATATGTTCATCTTAAATGCGGTCTTTCTGATGGTAGGAGGAATTTTTGGTAGTTATAACAACATTATTATTAATCCATCCATATCCTCTTTTTATAATTGGTATATGGATATATTTATTACCTGGAGAAATGGTCTGTTTAATGCAAGTCCTTATGTTTTTATAGGTATAATGGTTGTTAATGGTAATAATTTTTCTATTAAGAAAAATATCTTTTTTACTGCCATTTTTTCTTTAGCTTTTTTGGGTGAAGCATTTGCAATATCAAGAAATCATTTTAGCACGGCTACGGATCAAGGATTTATGATGGCACCAGCTATTTTCTTTATGATGAATACTTTAACGATGATTAAAATTGATAAGAAAAAAATTGTGGCAACATTTTAGGAATTGGAGTATGTTGATCTTCCTTGGACAAAGGCTATTTCTTTCTGCCATACCAGATGTATGTCCCAATAATGCTGCATGGATAGAAAGTTTACCACAAGTAGAGATTTTTATTTATTTCATTGTCATTGTTTTAGGTTTTGCTATTGCAATTGAACAATTATCGCAAAAATTTAAGTTTTTAAAATTATTATGGTAAAATATACAGATAATGTAGTTTACCCAAAGGTATTGGTTGTCGGTATTAATGCTTGGCGTGAAGATGGTGCAGCCCATACTCTTATGGATATTTTTCGCTGTTGGAATCCTGAAAACTTAGCGTTGATATATACACGTGCCGATTTGCCCAATACGGATGTTTGTTATCATTATTTTCAAATTAGTGAAAATCAAGTGATTCGGAGTGTTTTAAAACCTTGGATGAAAGTTGGTCGCATTGTGAAGAACACACCTTTAAACGCTAATAATGAAAGTGATGCAGAACATGAACGTTATATTAAAGCTCACAAAAAATCATCGTCATTGTTGCCACTACTACGTGAATGTATTTGGAAATTAGGGAATTGGAGAACAAAAGAATTGAAGAAATTTGTTAAAGATTTTAACCCAGACATTATTTTTGTCCCTATATATCCGACTGTGTATATGGGATGGATTCAGAAATATGTTGTAAAACTTGCTGGTAAACCAACTGTGTGTTATTTAGCAGATGATAATTATAGTTATGATTCATGTCAAAATATACTGAATTATATTCATCGCTATTGGTTGCGTCAACAAGTAGGACCTCTTGCACGAGGATGTAAAGAAATGTTTGTAATCGTGGATAAGGAGAAAGAGGACACTGATACACGTTTCGGTACAGATAGTGTCATTTTGACAAAGAGTATTGATTTTTCAAAAAAAGAATGTGTCTCTCGTAGACACAATAATCCTCTTAAGTTTGTATATACAGGTAGTTTGATTATTGGTAGAGATAAAACGTTGTCCCTGTTGTCTGATGCGATTAATAAGGTAGATGGGAAGGCCAAGTTATATATTTATTCGCAGACAGAACCGAAAGAAGAGATACTTAGACATATAAATAATGGGCATTCGCATTTTTGTGGAAGAATTGGACGTGATGAAGTGATTAAAGTGTTGCAAGAAGCTGATGTAGTAGTATTTGCAGAAGCTTTAGAGGGTAAAGAAGCTAATGTTGCAAAACTTTCATTCTCCACAAAAATAACTGATTATATAGCTAATAGAAAATGTGTGCTTGCTATTGGTAAGGATTATATAGCTCCTATAGATTATTTTAGACGCAATGATGCGGCAATCATAGCAAATACTATGAGCGAAATATTTGAGCAAGTGAAACGTATTGTTGAGAATCCTTCATTAATAGATGAATATGGCGAGAAGGCTTTCAATTGTGCAGTGCGAAATCATGAGAAAGGAATGATGAACAAACGTTTTATTGACACAATGTTGCGAGCTGTTGAAAAATGACGACATGATATACTTTTACATAAACCTACGACCAATGGACTGGTTATTACTTTTCAAAATGAGCATAAAACAAACAATGAAAGATACTTTGCTGGTATACAATATCTACGAAGTCTGCATCCTAAAATTGTTGAGTGCCTTTCTGATTTATTACGAATGCAACGGCTTGGTTTAGTTTTTTCTGTTCAGAAACAACACTTTACATAAATTTTAAATTATACCTATACCAGTTTTTGAATGTCACGATTTTTTATTGGTATTCAATAGCGTTCTTTCTTTATTATTTGATATCGTCACCTTTATGGGTACGGAATAGAGTTACGTTAGTTAATGGACTTTTATTTTGTTTTAAAATAAAAGTTTTAGAGAGGATGAATGTAATGAGACAATTCAGTTGGTGTCGATGGTTGGGTATGGGAACATTTGTCGATGCAATAATATGAGACATGAAGACTGCTACAAGATAAATACTTGTTGTGTCCTCCCCAATGAAAAAGAAGGTAAGTTCTTGTAGAATGAGATTGTTCAAATGGGTAATATGGGAAAAGGCGATATGTGCTTTCATTGAGGGCGAAAGTTTGTTTTTTCTCTTTTTGTAGCGAAATCTCTATTTTTAGTAGTTCATTAATCTGTGTTAGAATCCTTTCTTCAATGTTGTACGATTTTTTGAGTTAAAGACCAAATATTTGAATTAATGCTATTCCAAACAAAAACATTAAAATATGGAAAAGAAAAGAATGTGTTGTATCACCACCATTGATACAACACTTAGAGCATTTGTGATTGATGCAATGTATCAGTTTGTAGAACAAGGATATGAAGTGACTTTAGTTTGTTCAAGCACAAGCAAACTACGTGAGGAAAAAGGAGATAAGTTTAGATATGTGGATATGCCAATGAAAAGAGGTGTTAGTGTTTCTGATTTGCTGATTATACCATGGAGATTCTATAGATTTTTTAAGCACGAGAAATTCGATTTCGTGCAATATGCCACACCTAATGCAAGTTTGTTTGCATCCATAGGGGCATGGATGGCAAGGGTACCTATCCGTTTGTATTGTCAATGGGGAATTCGCTATGTTGGAGTATCTGGTATAATGAGAACAATACTAAAATCATTAGAACATCTTACATGCAAACTTTCTACTGATATATGTTCTGCTAGCAGGAAGAATCTAGAGTATGCGGTAAAAGAAGGACTTTATTCTTCAGACAAAGCAACAATCATAGGAGATGGAGGTACAATAGGTGTTGATCTATCAAAATATGACATTGAGCATAAGCAAGATTGTAAAGATGAGATAATACAGAAATACCCAATTTTGAAGAACAAGTTTGTGATTTGTTCTGTTGGTCGTCTTGGTAGAGACAAGGGCAGTTTTGAACTGCTTGAAGCATTCGATAAACTTGCAAAAGAACGTGATGATGTGGCCTTGTTGATGGTTGGTGATATAGAAGGTAATATACCATCGCGCCTGATACCGATAACAAAATGTAAAAGAGTGATTTTTACTGGATATACTACAAAAGTAAACAAATATATAGCAGCCAGTGATGTGTTGGCTCATCCTTCTTATCGAGAAGGCTTTTCTATGGTTATTCAAGAAGCGATGGCAATGAAGTTGGCAGTTGTTACAACTGATATTCCAGGACCTTCGGAAGTTATAGAAGATGGGGTTACAGGTATTCTCGTACAACCACGTAATGCAGACTCTCTCTATGAAGGATTAAACAAAATTTTATCAGATAAAAATAAAATGACAGAGATGGCAGATGCTGGAAGAATACGGTGCGAAAGACTCTTTAACCGTCAGCGTATGCAGAATTTGACTTATGAACATAGAATGAGCTTAATGAACAAAAATCTATAAAATATGAAACACATGAAATTAATGATTTTGGCAGCTGACCCTCAGTCGGCTATTGAAGCACAAAATGCAGGAGTTGACAGGATATTCTACGACCTAGAATGGATAGGAAAGAGTGAACGTCAACACGGGCGCAATACAGTGAAATCAAACAACAATATAGATGACATTCCCGCAGTTCGTAGAGTATTGAATAAATCAGAACTACTGGTCCGAACAAATCCTATTCATGCATATTCAAAAGAAGAAGTGGAAAAGGTTATTGCAAATGGAGCTGACATATTGATGCTTCCTATGGTTATGGACCAACATGACGTAGAACAATATGTCGAAATGGTAGCAGGGCGTGCAAAAGTGTGTATCATGATTGAAACAGCAGCAGCTATGGCACGGTTGGACAAAATTCTTGCAGTATCAGGTGTTGATGAGCTTTTTATAGGACTGAATGATTTGCATATCAGCATGGGGCTGACATTTATGTTTGAACTGTTGAGTGATGGCTTAGTGGAGTATATAGCAGCCAAGTGCAATAAAGCAAATATGCCTTTTGGTTTTGGTGGCATAGCCCGTATTGGTGAAGGTGATCTTCCGTCTGACTATATTCTTGGAGAACATGTTCGTTTAGGGTCTACATCTGTAATTCTGAGTCGGACTTTCAAGGGTGTTGTGGACGTTGATAAGAATATATGCAAAATTAATCTTGCAAAAGAAGTTGCAAAGGTAAGAAAACGTATGCAAGAGATAGATTTATGGAGTGACTGTCAGCATACAGAGAATCGTGAGAGGATAGTGGATGCTGTGGATATAGTAGTAGGTAAAATATCTGCAAAAAATTAATAATGTTTTGCTTATGTATAAGCATTATTTCAAGCGATTTTTTGATTTTGGGGTTGCGCTTGTGGCATTGATTTGCATGAGTCCAATTCTAATAGTAGTAACCATTTGGCTGCATTTTGCAAACAAAGGTGCTGGTGCATTTTTTTTTCAGAAACGCCCAGGTAAGGATGGTAAAATATTTAAGGTGATCAAGTTCAAAACTATGACAGATGAACGGGATGCTGACGGTAATTTACTTCCTGATGCAGATCGGTTGACAAACGTAGGACGTTTTGTCCGTTCCACTTCGATCGATGAGTTGCCACAGTTGATAAATGTCCTGAAAGGAGATATGGCATTGATTGGGCCTCGTCCTTTATTGGTTCAATATCTGCCATTATATAATAAGGAGCAGGCGCGTCGTCATGACGTGCGACCGGGTATTACTGGATGGGCACAAGTGAATGGACGTAATGCGATCAGTTGGACAAAGAAGTTCGAACTGGATGTTTGGTATGTAGATCATTGTTCGCTTTGGCTGGATGTGAAGATCATCTTTTTGACGATAAAAAAAGTGTTTGTCCGGGAAGGTATTTCACAAGAGGGACAGGCTACGATGGAATTTTTTACGGGTAATAATTAAACGGATATGTATTTATACGGTGCAAGTGGTCATGCTAAAGTGATCATAGATATATTAAAGGCGAATCATATAGAGATAGAAGGACTTGTCGATGATAACCCGGAGGTGAATGAACTTTTGGGTTATCCGGTTTTTCATGGAAAGGAAGATATTTCACCTCTGATAATAAGTATAGGCGATAATAAAATACGTCGGATGATTGCTCACAAACTAAATGTTGAGTTTGGAACGGCGATACATCCGTCTGCGATAGTCTCTCCTTATGCCACCGTACAGGAAGGATCGGTTATCATGCAGGGAGCGGTTGTTCAGTCTTGTGCTTGTATAGGGAAACATTGCATTGTTAACACTGGAACATCTGTCGATCACGAATGTGTGATAGGAGATTATGTGCATATCTCTCCGCATAGTACGCTTTGTGGAAATGTTCATGTTGGTGAAGGAAGTTGGATCGGCGCAGGTACGACGGTTCTACCAGGTGTCAAGATCGGAAAATGGTCTATGATCGGTGCTGGCTCAGTAGTTGCCAAAGATATTCCAGATGGGGTTTTGGCTGTAGGAAATAGGTGTAAAATATTAAAACATTTGTAATAGATAATGAACAAACGAATTTACCTTTGCCTCGCCCACATGAGCGGCAAAGAACAGGTCTTTATTCAGGAAGCCTTTGATACCAACTGGGTTGTGCCTTTAGGACCGAATGTGAACGGGTTTGAAGAGGATTTGAAACATTTTGTAGGCAATAATAAAGAAGTCGTTGCCCTTTCCGCCGGTACGGCAGCCGTTCATCTGGCATTGTTGGCCTGTGGTGTTGGTCCGGGAGATGAAGTGATTGTACAGAGTTTTACTTTCTGCGCTTCTTCGCATCCGGTGACCTATCTGGGGGCTACTCCGGTGTTTGTTGATTCGGAGTCGGATACTTGGAATATGGATCCGGTGTTGTTGGAAGAGGCTATCAAAGACCGGATTGCCAAGACTGGCAAGAAGCCAAAGGCGATCGTTCCGGTTTATCTGTACGGGATGCCAGCGAAGATTGAGGAGATCATGGCGATTGCCGACAGATATGATATTCCGGTTATCGAAGATGCTGCCGAAGGGCTGGGAAGCCGGTATGACGGACAGGTTTGCGGTACGTTCGGACGATATGGGGTGCTTTCGTTCAATGGGAACAAGATGATTACTACTTCAGGTGGTGGGGCTTTGATCTGTCCGGACGAAGAAACGAAAAAGAAGATCATGTTCTATGCTACGCAGGCCCGTGAGTCTTATCCTTATTATCAGCATGAGGAGATCGGCTACAACTATCGTATGTCGAATATTTGTGCCGGTATCGGACGTGGCCAGATGACGGTGTTGGATGAACATATCGCCCACCATCAGCATACCTGCCAACTCTATAAGGAACTGCTTGCCGGAGTGGAAGGGATCGTATTGCACGAGAATCCTTCTTCCCATTTCGACAGTAACTATTGGCTGAATACGATCCTGCTTGATCCGTCCTTGCATGTGAAAGGCGAGGAACATGCCTACGAAACAGCTGTTCAGGGAGCGGTAGGAGGCGCAGCCGGTGTGACACACGTTGCTTCTTCCTTGCATACCGACTCGGAACCGAACCGGAATGTGGAAGCCATGCGTATGGCATTGGATGCTGTCGGCATCGAATCTCGTCCGTTATGGAAACCGATGCATTTGCAACCTGTATATAAGAACAATCCTCGCTATGTGAACGGGGTGAGCGAATCTTTGTTCAGACAAGGGCTTTGCTTGCCGAGTGGCCCGTGTGTGACAGATGAAGATGTGGTTTATATTGTTAATGCGATAAAGGCTTGTATTGAAAAATAATAAAAATATATAGTATGTCAGTATTCAAAGACAAAACCCTCCTGATTACCGGAGGTACCGGTTCTTTCGGTAACGCTGTACTTCGGCGTTTTTTGGATTCCGATATTAAGGAGATCCGTATCTTTAGCCGTGATGAGAAAAAACAGGATGATATGCGTCATCAGTTGCAGAATCCCAAAGTGAAGTTCTATATAGGGAATGTGCGTAATAAGACATCGGTGGATGTGGCGATGCGGGGTGTGGACTATGTGTTCTCGGCTGCGGCCTTGAAACAGGTTCCCAGTTGCGAGTTCTTTCCGATGGAAGCGACCCGTACGAATGTGGAAGGGACGGAGAACGTGCTGCTTTCCGCGATCGAGCATGGCGTGAAGAATGTGGTGGTCCTTTCTACGGATAAAGCCGCTTATCCGATCAATGCGATGGGGATCTCCAAGGCGTTGATGGAAAAGGTGGCGATCGCCAAAGGACGTGAGCTGGGCGAAGGGGCGCAAACGACGATCTGCTGCACGCGCTACGGCAATGTGATGGCGAGCCGGGGTTCCGTGATCCCTCTCTGGGTGGAACAGATGGAACAGGGTAAACCGATCACGATTACCGACCCGGAGATGACGCGTTTCATGATGACGCTGGATGATGCGGTCGACCTGGTGGTCTATGCGTTTACGCATGGGCATAACGGTGACCTGTTCGTGCAGAAAGCACCGGCAGCCACTCTGTCTGTCCTTGCACAGGCGTTGAAAGAGACCTACGCGCAGATCGATCCGAAGTACCAGGATACGGAGGTGAAGGTGATCGGCACACGTCATGGAGAAAAACTGTTTGAAACCCTTGTGACACGCGAGGAGATGGCGAAAGCGATCGATATGGGCGACTATTACCGCATCCCTTGCGATACGCGCGACTTGAACTACGACAAGTACTTTACCGAAGGAAGCGAATGCCTGTCCAAGATCGAGGACTATCATAGCCATAACACGACTCGTCTGGATGTCGAAGGAATGAAAAAACTGTTACTCCGCCTACGTTTTATTCAGGAAGACCTCGGATTGATCGAACGGGCAAAACCGAGAGAAATCAGAAGCGAATAATTTTAGATAGGAAGTGAGGGTATTGTTTGTCTGAAAAATAAATCTATCTTTGTATATAGATTTGTAATTGATAAAGAGTATAAGTATGGAAACTACGGCATTTAATCCTGTACAACAACATTTGTTGAAATTGTTCGCTTTTGATGGTTCGGAAGAGAAGCTGTTGGAAGTGAAAGAGGTCCTGACCAAGTATTTCTCACAAAAACTGGACAAGCGTCTGAATGAACTTTGGGACTCAGGGGTTTTGAATCAGGATAAGTTGGATGAATTAAGAACAAAACATCTTCGAACGGATTTGAAATGAGTAAAATCGTTTTGGATACAAACAGTTTGATTCAAAGTCTTCCAAGTAGAAGCCGTTATCATCGGATATGGCTATCCTTTCTGGATGGAACAAACGAATTGTGCGTATCGGGAGAGATCCTGAACGAATATGAAGAAATTTTAGAACGATTGGTCGGTAAAGAGGTTGCCAAGCTGACCTTAGACGTTATATTGAATAATCCGTATACTTGTTTCCTTACTCCTTACTCCTTACTATAAATTTAATTTAATAAAATCTGATCCGGATGATAATAAATTCGTAAATTGTGCAGTTATTGCAAATGCGAAGTTCATAGTGACGGAGGATCGGCATTTTGATGTATTGAAAGAATGCCCGTTTCCTAAAATAGAAGTCATCGGATTGGATCTCTTTCTACAATCTTTGTAAATAGAAATCAGAATGAACATATTAGTAACCGGTGCCAAAGGCTTCATCGGTCGGAATCTTGTATCCCAATTTCATAATATCCAGTCGGGAAAGGCTCGCAATTATCCTGTTTCAGGGACTGAACTGAAAGTCTTCGAATATGATACGGACAGCGACCCGGCCGAATTGGACGTCTATTGCAAGAATGCCGATTTTGTCTTTAACCTGGCCGGGGTGAACCGTCCGAAAGACCAGTCGGAGTTTATGAAGGGGAATTTCGGTTTCGCTTCTCTCTTGTTGGATACGCTGAAGAAACACGGTAATACCTGTCCGGTGATGATCTCATCGTCTACGCAGGCTGCGCTGGATAATCCGTATGGCGAGTCGAAGCGGGCGGGAGAGAACCTTCTGTTCGAGTATGCCGAAGAGACGGGTGCGAGAGTCCTGGTCTATCGTTTTCCGAATGTTTTTGGGAAATGGTGCCGTCCGAACTATAACAGTGCGGTGGCGACATTCTGCAACAATATAGCGAATGACCTGCCTATCCAAGTGAATGATCCTAAGGTGGTGATGAACCTTGTCTATGTAGATGACGTGGTGGACGAGCTGATCGCCGCCTTGTCGGGGGGCGAACACCGCGAAGGGAACTATTGTGCCGTTCCGGTGGTCCATACCATAACCTTGGGTGGGATTGTCGACTTGCTTTATTCTTTCAAGGAGATGCCGGGTAACCTCGCGGTTCCCGATTTGGGCGACCCTTTCACGAAGAAGCTCTATTCGACCTATCTGTCTTATTTACCGAAAGAGAAGTTCTTCTATCCGGTACAGATGAAGACGGACGACCGGGGTAGCTTCACGGAGATCATCCGTACGCCGGACAGGGGCCAGTTCTCGGTGAACATCTCCAAGCCCGGCGTCACCAAGGGACAGCATTGGCATCACACCAAGAATGAAAAGTTTGTGGTGGTGAGCGGTCACGGCCTGATCCGGTTGCGTAAGATCGGGACGGACGAGGTGATCGACTTCGAGGTCAGTGGAGGCAAGATCGAAGTGGTGGAAATGATCCCCGGGTACACCCACAACATCATCAACCTTTCGGACACCGAAGACCTGGTGACCTTCATGTGGGCCAACGAACCGTTCGATCCGAATCGCCCGGATACTTATTTTGAAGAAGTGTAAAAACAGGAAATCATGAGCAAACTAAAATTAATGACCATCATCGGTACGCGTCCGGAAATCATCCGGTTGGCTGCCGTGATAAAGCGTTGCGATCGATATTTCGATCAGATCCTGGTGCATACCGGGCAGAACTACGATTATACATTGAACCAGGTGTTTTTTGACGATCTGGGCCTTCGTGCTCCGAACTATTATCTGGATGCGGTAGGCAAGGACCTGGGAGAAACGATCGGCAATATCATCGCCAAGTCATACCAGTTGATGGTCGAGGTGAAGCCTGATGCGGTCCTGGTGCTTGGCGATACGAACTCCTGCCTTTCGGTGATCGGAGCGAAGCGCTTGCATATCCCGATCTTCCATATGGAAGCCGGTAACCGCTGCTTCGACGAATGTCTTCCGGAAGAGACCAACCGCCGTATCGTGGATGTGACGGCCGATGTCAACATGTGTTATTCCGAACATGCACGCCGGTATCTGAATGCCGCCGGAACGCCGAGAGAACGTACCTATGTGGTCGGTTCGCCGATGGCGGAGGTGTTGCACGAAAACCTGAAGCAGATCGAGGCAAGCGACATCCTCGAACGTTTGGGATTGGAGAAAGGCAAGTATATTCTGCTTTCCGCCCATCGTGAAGAGAATATCGATACGGAAACCAATTTCTTCAACCTGATGAACGCGGTGAACGCTATGGCGGAGAAGTACGACATGCCGATCCTTTATTCCTGCCATCCCCGCTCCAAGAAGTTCATCGAACAGCGTGGTTTCCGGTTCGATCCTCGTGTGATTCAGCATCAGCCTTTAGGTTTCCATGATTACAACCATCTTCAGATGAATGCATTTGCCGTCGTATCCGATTCGGGCACGCTTCCGGAGGAAAGCAGTTTCTTCCTTTCCGTCGGCAATCCTATTCCGGCTGTGTGTATCCGTACCAGTACGGAACGTCCGGAAGCATTGGACAAAGGCAACTTCATCCTGGCCGGTATCACGACCGAACAGGTGTTGCAGGCGGTGGATGTGGCAGTCGAGATGAATCGGGACGGTGCTCTGGGACTCCCCGTTCCCAACTACGTGGACGAGAATGTCTCGGTGAAGGTCGTCAAGCTGATCCAGAGCTATACGGGTGTTGTGAACAAGATGGTTTGGAGAAAATATTGATGGATATACAAACAATAGATAAGAATCTGCTTTCCGATCTTCATCAGAAAGCAGTTGCGAATGAGCGGAAGCGGATGAATTTTGATTTGCGTACTTCTGCTTTGGATCAGAGTCAGCGTATGCTGAATGCGTTGGAGCCGGGGACACAAGTACCTGTTCACCGGCATATGGAGACGGCGGAGACGACGATCTGTATAGAGGGATATTTGGAGGTTGTTCTATATGCCGAGGCTTCCGGTCAGGATGAAACGGGAGGGGAAAGGAAGTTCGTGGAGGTTTCTCGTGTTACGCTTTGTCCGCGCGAAGGCAAATATGGGGTACAGATCCCGTTAGGTGTGTGGCATAGCGTGGATGTGAAAGAGCCAAGCACCATCTTTGAGGCCAAAGATGGTGCTTATGTGAGCGCAAGCAGATAGATTTTACCGAGGAGCTTATCCCACCAGCACCTTATAAAGACTCCCAGAGATGCAGATCGGAAGAGCGGTTCAGCAGGAATGCCGAGACCGATCTCGTA